>JGI26082J51739_10000125_pt1 | contig 44938 bp, 48 predicted proteins | sample SaaInl5LU_22_DNA_FD_51739 | JGI IMG/M metagenome (IMG submission 51739)
GTTGACGACTTATACGTACCTTTTCCTCACCTTCTGTCAGCTCAATTTCTGCTATTCCAGACTCTTCAACCAAATCAATTAATTTTTTTAATTTCCTTAGATCCATATTATCCTCTTTGAATTATTTTTGTTGGGCAGCATATCTTAGAGCGGCAAGATACCCTTCGGCACCAAAACCACTTATTACTCCAACAGCTATATCGGAGAAGAAGGATTCTTTTCTGAATGACTCTCTAGCAAAAACATTCGATAGATGTACTTCAATAAAAGGAATTTTAGTTGCTGCAAGTGCGTCACGAATTGAAACTGATGTATGAGTAAAAGCGGCTGGATTAATAATTATAAAATCAGCCTTGATGCTATGAATTTTGTTAAGAATATCTGCTTCACTGTTACTTTGAAAGGTTTCAACAGAAATGTTTGATTGTAATGCCTCAGCTTGAATTTTAGAATTGATCTCATCAAGGGTAGAATTCCCATAATGCTTAGGCTCTCTTTCCCCCAGAAGGTTAAGATTAGGCCCATGAATCACAACAACACTATTTATCGCCATATCACTCATTTAAATCTAACAAAAGAAATAGTATTTTAGACGATTATGGTCTCATTTGTCTACAAATGAATCTATTTTAGAAGATTTTAAGGAATTTTTCCTATTTGATATTGCTTAGTGACTGATTTAATTCAGGAATTTTAACTTTACCATAAAACCTGTTATTCACCGATCCGTCTGGAGCTATGATAACCGTAAAAGGTAGAACTCCCCTCTTATTACCAAGGGATTTTGCTAGATTTACGCCATCTATATCGTTTAACACAAGGGATGGGTAATGGATGGGTATCTCATCTTGAAATTTAATTACATCATCTATGTCATCAATAGCTATACCAATTAATTGCACTTCTGTATTTTTGTAAAATTCATTTAACTCAGGTATTTCTTCTCTGCATGGCGCACACCATGTGGCCCAAAAATTCACAACTAAAAAGTTACCCTTATATGTATTAGCAGGCACTAGTTTTTTTTCCAAATTCATTAAGCTCATATTAAAAAGGGCACTACTTTCAGGATCTGTGCCTTCTAAAGATTTTGTATGAAATAAAAATCCAGAAACCAATGATAGAGAAGCAACTATAACGATTAACAATAATTTCCTAATTGTCATAATTTAACACTCGATCTAAAAGTAGATGAAACTCCTCAGGTTTTTTAAAACCTACCACATCAAATTGTTTTAAATGGTTACCTTCTTTATCGAAAAAAAGAATAGCAGGGGGACCAAAAAGGCTAAACGTTTCTAAAAGAATTCTATCTTCATTATTATTATCTGTTACGTCAGCTTTGATTAAGTTAAATTTTTTCATTGCTATCACTACCTCTGGATTGGCAAACGTATACTTTTCATACTCAAGGCAAGCCACACACCAATCAGCATAAAAATCTAGCATTGTCGGAACATTGCTTAAGGTTTGAAGTTCTAGTTTGAGCTCAGCAAGACTCCTAACATTGTTGAAGGAAACACTCCCCCCTTGGTCATCCCTCTTTAACTCGCTTGATATGTTTGAAATTAGGAGCGTACCTGCAATAATAAAAAGGATCAATAATGCAAAGAAATTTTTTCGCTGAGTATAGAGAAATACCTGCTTTTTCCTAATACTAAAAATAGCAGAAAAGACTAAAATAGCTAGGAGCATAGAGAAAAATAATAGATCGGACATAAGCGGTCTAATGATGTAAATGGACATTGCAAGTAAAATAAAACCAATTAGTTTTTTAACAAAGTCCATCCATAATCCAGGTTTTGGGAGCAATGACTTAGAGCTAAACCCTATTAACAGTAAGGGCAAGCTCATACCTAATGCCATGGAAAGCAGAGAGACCCCACCAACAATCATATCCCCACTTTGACCTATGAATAATATAGCTGCAGCTAAAGGAGGAGCTACACAGGGGCTCAGAACTAATGCAGAAAAAAGGCCCATCAGAAATACGCTTGTAATTCCCCCACCCATAAATCTTTGAGTAAAGCTTGATATAGTGTTGTTGGGAGCCAAAGGAATATTAACCCTAATAATATCCAACATCATTAATGCGAAAACCAAGAACATAACGCTACTAAAGTATAGAAAATTTGTATTTTGGATGCTACTTGATATTAATGTGCCCGTAAGCCCAGCAATCAGACCAAGGCTAGTGTAAGTAAAACAAACTCCTAATACATATGCCAAAGTGAGCACCTGAGCTTTATTCTTACCTGAGGCTATGATGATGCCAGATAAAATAGGGACCATGGGAAGAGCACAAGGTGTTAACGATAACAGCGCACCAGAGATAAAGAAGCTTAAGGCAACAAGAAGAAAATTATCATTAAGCAGTTTATTTTTAATTAAAGAAGTTTCAGAAATTCCTTCATCGTTCAAATTTATATTAAACTTGATAGCAAGAGGAATTATGGTCGGGGGATAGCATAATCCACTATCGCTGCATCCTTGAAACTTCAAATTTACCTCAGCATCTTTCTTAGGAAATTCAATGAATTGTACTGAAAGATTTGTAGCCCCATAAAAAACCTCTTGCTTACCAAAATATTCATCTTCCTTGATAGTTCCTGCAGGGTAATTAATCTCATAGGATAGTGGTTGAAGTGAGGTTAATTTAAATTTTGATTTGTAAAGATAATAACCTTCTGCTACATCTATGGTTATCAGTAGATTATTTGCCGAAATAAATTCAGCGTCGATTACTTTAAATGCTTCTCCTACAGGTAAAAATTTTGAGGACTCTTTAACAAATACATTCTCTGCATGGACGTTACCAGCATAGATGCTAATACATAGTATAAAAAACATTGATTTTATTGTCTTAAGCATCTTTTATTTATTAATTGCAGTCTATAATAAGGTGATTGAGAGTTACTTTATGTGTTGTAAGTTCGAAAAACATCGTTAAAACTTATTTTATCTTGAATTAAAACAACAGACTAATTTTTATTTAAAAAACTATGAGACTAATATTTATTTTGGCNTTATTTTTATTGCCCTTCATTGAATTGTGGGGCTTGTTTAGGTTTGGAGCCATGTATGGCTGGTGGTTTTTTCTTTACATAGTAGTAATGGCTATATTAGGCTGGCAGCTGATTCAGGATGAAAAGGCGCTTGTTTTAGGGAAGCTGATGGGCATGATGACGCAAGGTGGAAATATAGCTGCCTCTATATTAGGAAGCGCCAAAAACTTGCTTGCGGGTGCATTATTTTTATTTCCAGGAATTCTTACCGACATCATTGGTTTCATTTTATTGCTTATTCCCATTCAAACATCAGTAAATGAGAACTTTCAGCCAAAAGAATCTGCATCTAAAGATGATGTTATAGAAGGTGAATACCGAAGGGAAGATGACTGAAAATGGTTCATAAAGTATATATCCATCCTGAAAACATTAGTTTTGAAATCAAACCAAGCCAAACTGTTTTAGAGGCTGCAATAGCAGCTGGTATTAATATTCCATTTGGTTGCAGAAATGGTGGGTGCGGATCCTGCAAAGGTAAAGTGATTTCAGGAGAAGTATTTTGTGAAGAGTACCAACAATCTGCTATGACACACGAAGAAAAAACTAATGGATCAACGTTGTGTTGCCAGTGTTATGTTTCATCCGACGTGCATTTAGAAATAAAATTAAATAAGGCTAATGATCCTATGCACGAATCTAAAATTACACCGGTAAGAGTGGAGTCCTTAACAAAACTTAATCATGATGTAATGAAAATGTTGTTAAAGTTACCAGGGAATAACACTTTAAAGTTTACTGCCGGCCAGTACCTTGAATTTATCATGGCAGATGGAAGCAGAAGGGCATTCTCTATTGCAAGCGCTCCATATCAGGAACTTATTGAGCTTCATTTAAGGTTAATTGATGGCGGTAAATTTACCAAGTTTGTGTTTGAAGAAATGCAAGAAAAATCGATCCATCGNATTGAGGCTCCCATAGGCCAGTTTTATTTGCGGGAGAGCGAGAAGCCAATTATTTTNATTTCGGGAGGCACAGGCTTTGCGCCAATAAAATCTGTTATTGAAGATATGATTCATCATAATAACAAACGTACGATATATCTATATCAGGGCGTTCGTTCTCAAAAAGATCTTTATATGGATGAGTTATGTCTAACATGGCAGAAAGAGCACGAAAATATCCATTACATACCAGTTTTTTCGGAACCAGAAAAAAATGATAATCAAGATATTAGAACAGGTTTCGTTCATCAAGCTGTAGTAGATGATTTTGAATCATTTGAAGGTTATCAAGCTTATAGCTGTGGTGCCCCTGTAGTAGTTCAAACAGCATTTAAGGCATTAGTAGAAAAAGGTTTATATGAAGAAGAATTCTTTGCCGATGCTTTTACTTTTGCCCCACCAAAAAAATAAAATTTAATTCTTTTTGAGTATTCTCAGTATCGAATCATTACTTAGATCTTCGGTAATNGTTATATTTGAAAAAATATTTAATTCATTCTTAAGCCTTATATGATTTACNATGACATGTATTGATTTTAACCAGCNTAGATGATCGGTTATATTATGCTGCATAAATTTTTTTGCACTTTCATAACTNGTAATCAACATAAAAATTCTATTGAATTCGTAGGTGNTTTTTCTAACTTCTTCTAAATCAATTTGCAAATATTTTCTTGTGTAGCATTCGCCATAAGTGATTAAGCCCCCTTTTTTTTCTAGTCCTTTTCTTAGCGTTTCACGCCCACCTATGCCACGAATAATTAATATTTTTTGATTCTTAATATCAGAAAAAATGTCACTTTTAAGAAGATGCTCGGAGTCAAACGATTCCCGTGGATAAAACACCGGAGTATTAAAGTTTTCTTGGAGCAGTTTTTTGGTTGATGGGCCAATACAGGAAATNATTAAACTGCTAGGGAGCGTTATATGATAAAAATTCATTCGAGCTACAAAAAAATCTACCGCATTTGTACTAATAAAAATAAGATGATGATAACTNGATAAATTTTGGAGAATNAAATCAAATTCTTCATACTCTTTTAACGNNAGTATTTCAGTTAAAGGGNAGGGTAAAAATGTAACATTGTTTTNTTCATAAAACGTTGGAGAAATTTCTTTTCTCACAGGCCTTGTTGATATCAATGCAACGTCTTTCATAGCGAGGATAACAGTGTTTTTGCGCCTTGATCAATGAGAAGCTGGCTTAATGACTCACCTAGCTTATAAAAGTCTGCTTTAACACCTTTCATTTCAGCATGAATGATTTTTTCTCCATTAGGAGAGGCGACAAAGCCATTAATTACCATGGCGTTNTTGTTGATAAATGCATGTGCACCGAGCGGCACAGTGCAGCTTCCTGCGAGGGAGCGGCTGACCATTCTCTCTGCCAACACACANCGAGATGTATCATCATCGTTCAGAGGTTTGAGAAGTAAATCAAGCTCTGTATTNCTGGATAATATCTCAATTCCAAGGGCNCCTTGACCAACTGCCGGGATACTGACATTTTTATCTATATACATGGTAATTTGATCTTGAAGGTCAAGTCTAATAAGCCCTGCAGCAGCTAAAATAATCGCTCCATATTGTCCNTTTTTAAGCTTAGAAAGCCGAGTCTGAAGATTACCCCTCAGTGGCTCTATGATGAGACTGGGATACTTTGCTTTTATTTGACTTTGTCGCCTTAAACTTGAGGTGCCAACTATGGCTCCATCCGGCATATCATCGAGGGATTTATATTTGAGCGAAATAAAGGCGTCTCGAGGATCTTCTCTTGCAGTAATGGCTGACAATTGAAAATCTTCATAAATATCCATAGGTAAATCCTTCATCGAATGCACAGCTAAATCAGCCTCTTTTTTCAGCAGGGCTTGTTCTAACTCTTTGATGAACAGACCCTTACCTCCAATAGTGGCTAAGGATTGATCTAAGATAATATCCCCTTGTGTCTTAAAACCTTTTATGTAGATACTCAGATATGGGTAAAGGTTGTTTAGTTGGGTTTTTATATGCTCAGCTTGCCACATAGCAAGCGGACTCTCTCTAGATGCGATGGTAATTTTTTTAATCATACGTGCTTAGAATTTTAGCACAGACCCGACATTGCAATTTCATATATAATTTAGTTAAACACAGACTAAAAGAATATAAATTCATGAATAAAAAACAAACAAAATGGTCAGAAAGGTTTTCAGAGCCCACTAAAGAAGTGGTAAAAAGATTCACAGGTTCAGTTAATTTTGACAAAAGACTAGCGTTGGTGGATATCCAAGGATCGCTCGTGCATGCTGAAATGCTCATGATACAAAAAATTATCCTGGTAAAGGACTATAAGGCTATTGAGAAGGGCCTTAATCAAATAAAAAGAGAGGTTACTAGTGAGAGGTTTGAATGGTCTTTAGACTTTGAAGACGTTCACTTGAATATAGAAAAAAGACTAACCGATATCATTGGGGACGCAGGCAAGAAACTGCACACAGGAAGGTCACGCAACGATCAAGTTGCTACCGACATGAGACTATATCTCAGAGATTCGATTGATAGTATCATCAATCAAATTAACCATTTGCAAAAAGCAACGATTACTTTGGCTGAAGAGCATGTTACGACCATTATGCCAGGCCTTACGCATTTGCAGGTTGCCCAGCCTATAAGCTTCGCCCATCATTTGTTAGCCTATGTGGAAATGTTGGACAGAGATAAATCTAGGCTTTTTGATGCAAGAAAGAGGATGAATTTTTTACCTTTGGGTGCGGCAGCGCTTGCAGGGACATCTTTTCCCATTAATAGAAATTTTGTTGCAAAAAAACTTGGTTTCGATGGAATTATTGAGAATTCTATGGATGCAGTTTCCGATAGAGATTTTTTAATTGAGTTTAATTCTGCTGCTGCCGTCCTTATGATGCATTTATCAAGATGGTCAGAGGAGCTAATCATGTGGTCCAGCCCTTTCTTTAATTATATTGAAATATCAGATAGTTTTTGTACTGGCTCAAGCATAATGCCACAAAAAAAGAATCCGGACGTTCCTGAACTGGTGAGAGGAAAGACGGGAAGAGTCTATGGTCATTTAATGTCGCTCTTAACCCTTATGAAGTCTCAGCCACTGGCATATAACAAAGATAATCAAGAAGATAAAGAACCCGTATTTGATGTGATTGATACGCTTGAAGATACGTTAGAAATCTTTCCTGAGATGATAGCCGAGCTCAAGATATTCCCTAAAAATATGCAGGCTGCTGCTATGAAGGGTTATGCAACGGCTACAGATCTTGCGGATTACTTAGTCAATAAAGGGCTGCCGTTTAGAGAGTCACATGGCATTGTGGCAAAAGTAGTAAAACAAGCGGTTAGTAAGGATTGTGATATCAGTGAATTTGATTTAAGCGAACTACAGAAATTTTCTTCTGTGATTGATAAGGATGTATATAAGTNCTTAACGCTTGAAGGTTCTATTCAATCGAGAAAACATGTTGGCGGTACTGCTTTTAGTGCCGTCAAAAAAGCTATTGCAAAAGTTAAAATAAAATTAAAGTAATTTTTATCCTATAAGNGAGCTGAGGTCGTACCCAGCGCTTGCAGTAAGCTCTAGTATTTCTTTTGAAGGCCTGTCTGANGTTTCGGCAAGNGCCCATAACATNGACGATCTTGTTCCTGTTCTGCAGTAGGCAAAAATAGGCTTTTGAGCATTAACATAGTGGGATTTAAAATCTGCAACATCTTTCTGACTAATGGCATTTCCTACGACAGGCTGGTGAATAAACTTTATTCCTAGTGATTCGGCTGTCTTTTGAAGATCGGCTGCACTTGGTTGATTAGGCTCTTCTAAATCTGGACGATTACAAAAAATAGTCTGAAATCCATATTGTTTAAGTGATGCTATGTCATCACTTTGAATTTGATCTGATACCACATAATTCTCTATAATTTTATTTAGCTTCATTTCTAACGATCCCTCATAAAAATTTGTAATAATTCGTTTAAAAATTGCTGACCTAATATTGTAGGTTTTATGATATCACTGGTTTCAATAAGCAGCCCCTTATCTTTAGCTATATCTAACTCTCCTTTTATTTGATCAAGCGAAACCCCGGTGCTTGATATGAACAGATTTTTCTTAAATCCATGATTTAACCTTAGAGCATTCATCATAAACTCGAAGATTAATTCATTTTTTACCAGTAATTTCTCTTCAATAAAGGGAGTATTTTTTTTAACGTTTTCTATGTATTGAGCAGGATTTTTATAACAAGAAAATCGTTTTTGTTGATTGTCTGTTAATGTAATTTTGCTGTGTGCACCAGCTCCCAATCCAAGATAGTCACCAAATTCCCAGTAGTTCATATTATGCCTACAATGTTTTAACTCTTTAGCAAAAGCAGAAGTTTCGTAATGATCAAAATTTTGTTGCTTCAATGTTTCGATAATAATATCCCCCATATCTGCACTATCATCTTCGTTGGGTTGTGATGGAGGGTGTTTGTGAAAAAGCGTATTGGGCTCAATAGTGAGGTGATAGTAGGAGATATGATCAGGCCTAATCGCTAATGCAATCTTTATATCGTGTATCAAGTCGCTCTTTGTTTGATTGGGTAAGGCAAACATGAGATCAAGATTGATATTATCAAACAACTGTCTTGCCCATTGGGCTGCTTCATAAGCTTGCTCTTTATCATGGATCCTCTCTAAACTTTTTAGATGTATATTGTTAAAGCTTTGAATACCCAATGAGACTCTATTAACGCCAATGTCTTTGTATCCTTTAAAATACGCTTTATCGATAGTTCCAGGATTTGCTTCAAGGGTAACTTCGCAGTCATTTGCTAATGTGAATTGATGGGATATGGCTAGGATAATTCTATTGATTGCTTCAGGTGAAAAAAGGCTGGGCGTACCCCCACCAAAAAAAATTGAATGTATTGTCCGCCCAGAATAATCAGCAGATAGAGTAATTTGGTTCAACAATGCATCCGTATAAATTTGCTCTTGATCTTTAATTGAGCTGTTCCGAAGCTCGTGGGAATTAAAGTCACAATAAGGACATTTATGAATACACCATGGTATGTGCACATAAATGGATAAAGGCTTATCATCTAAATGGTTATGGATAAGGTTGTTTGTCAAGAAACTTATTTCTTTTTGATAGGATTGTGAAGGTTATTAATAATGTTACGGAGCGTTTGGCGCATTTGCTCATCCATAACCTCCATAAGCAAACCGTCTTCAAAAGCATCTTGAATTATTTGTTGTATTTCATCAAAGTTGTCTCCCATAACTTTGATTTTTTCAGTGCAGGAAACAATGGTCTTGTCATCGCGCTTCCATACCGGCCAATTATTATTTTTTTTAGTCATAAATCATTTTAAGTTTATGCGTCAACTTTTGCAAAGCCTGTGCTCTGTGACTAATGCGGTTTTTAATATCTAATGCGAGTTCAGCTGACGATTTTTCAGTTTTAAAGTCGAGGAATATAGAGTCATAGCCAAAACCGTTCGACCCTTGAGGACTTTTCAATATTTCTCCAGCCCAAATACCCTCTGTAATTAATGGCTCTGGATCTAAGTAATGCCTAACAAAAACCATAGAACAATAAAAATGAGCTTTACGATTAGTCTCGCCATTTAAATTCTCAAGTAGCTTCGTTATATTCTCCTTGTCGGTGGCAGTTAGGCTGGCATATCGGGCGGAACGAATTCCGGGTTTTCCTTCAAGAGCATCAACACAAATTCCAGAATCATCCGCAATCGCTGGTAGCCCAGTGTTTTTTGAGGCATGCCTGGCTTTAGCTAAAGCATTTTCTATAAATGTGTCAAAGGGCTCAGGGCAAGAATCAATATTTAAGTCTGATAATGAGCAGAAATTGATGTTACTCATATGCATTAAGCTTTTTATTTCATTAAGCTTTTTATCATTATTGGTCGCGATAATAATTTTTTGCATTAGGGTTTCTTATCCAACGCTTCTGACTGTATGTTTATGATTGATTGGATGCCTTTTGATGCCACATTGGTCAACTGGTCCATTTCATCTTTGGTAAAAGGGATGCCTTCAGCAGTGCCTTGAATTTCAACAAAACTCCCTTTGCCAGTCATCACAAAGTTCATATCTGTATCGCATTCTGAATCTTCAGAGTAATCCAAATCTAATAAAATGTCGGCACCCTTTATTCCTGCGGATATTGCTGCAATCGAATCAATAATGGGCGACTCAGTGATTTTTTTATTGCTAAGCAAGAACTCAATTGCATCATGAAGCGCTACATAGGACCCAGAAATGCTTGCTGTTCGTGTACCTCCATCGGCTTGTATAACATCACAGTCTATGAAAATAGTTCTTTCGCCTAATTTCTTAAGGTCGATAATAGCCCGCAAACTTCTTCCAATTAAACGTTGAATTTCTTGAGTTCTTCCTGATTGTTTGCCTCGTGATGACTCTCTCCCCATTCTGGATGAAGTAGATCGAGGAAGCATACCGTATTCCGCTGTAACCCATCCTTGGCCTTTACCTTTTAAGAATGACGGAACATTTTCCTCAATACTTGCATTACAAATAACATGCGTGTCCCCACATTTAACTAACACGGACCCTTCCGCATGCTTCGTATAACTTCTTATAAATTCTATAGGCCTTAATTCATCGGCATTTCTATTTGACGCTCGCATTGTTTAACCTTTATTTGTTATGTTTAATTCATATGATTATAGTCTATCAAAAACATCTAAATTAAACTCTTTACATTGTTTCTAGTTATAATCGTGGAGATGTGTAAATTTGTAATTCAATATAGCTAAAGGTAAAACATGACTGCAAGTATGACGGGATTTTGTTTTAAGGAAAAACAGATTAAAGGTGGAAGTTTAATTATTGAACTTAAGACATTGAATAGCAGGTATTTTGAGTTGAATCTAAAGCTCGCAGATCAATTAAGAATATATGAATCTAGAGTGCGAGAGATGATTTCAGCTAAGGTTTCAAGGGGGAAGGTAGACTGTAAGATATTTATGAAAATTGACGAGAATCAATCAAGAGTTTACTCGGTGGATCCAAAAGCACTTAAGGAGGTAGTAAATGCTTCAGAAAAAATTGCTAAATCTCTAAAGAACCCTGCCCCCATAAATCCGCTTGATATTCTTGACCTTCTATCCATTAAGTCAAAAACCGATCTAGATAAAAATATAAGGAAAGAGGTATTAAGTTTATTAGATGGTTCCCTTGAGATGCTCCTTAAAGATAGACAAAGAGAAGGTAGTAAAATTAGGATTGTAATTTTAAAGAATATCAGATCAGTGGAATTATTNGTTGGTAGAGCAAAAAAAATTATGCCTACAGNCATTAAAAAACATCAAAGCAAGATCATTAAAAAGTTTAAAGAAGCTCTTTTAGATACAGAAGATTCCAGACTTAAACAGGAATTTCTACTTTTTATTCAAAAAAGTGACATTACAGAAGAGATAGATCGAATTGAATCGCATATAATTGAATTAAGAAGATTAATTAATGGGTCAAGCCCATCCGGAAAAAAAATGGATTTTTTGATGCAAGAATTTAATAGAGAAGCAAATACTATAGGCTCTAAAGCAGTTTCAGTTGATATCTCAACTATATCAGTTGAATTGAAAGTGTATATTGAGCAGATTAGAGAACAAATTCAGAATATTGAATGATGACCAATAAACTTCTCGGTAATTTGTTTATTATTTCTGCTGCGTCAGGTGCAGGAAAGACCTCTTTAGTTAAAGAAATATTGGCTCATCATAATGATATAGCTATTTCAATTTCACATACAACAAGACTGCCAAGGTCGGCTGAGATGGAAGGCAAAGATTATTTTTTTGTCACAGAAAAACGCTTTAAAGAAATGCAAGCAGAAGAGGCGTTCCTTGAGAGTGCAGAATGCCATGATTCGTTTTACGGAACATCAAAATCTTCGGTAAATCAAATACGTAAAGCAGGCAAGGACATTATTTTAGAAATAGACTGGCAAGGCGCCATGAGTATAAAAGCAATATTTCCTGAAGCTGTAAGTATTTTTATATTGCCACCAAGTATAGAAAAGTTAGAGCAAAGACTAAGATCTAGAGGACAAGACTCAGAGGAGACAATAATCAAAAGATTGTCAGCAGCTAGGAGTGAAATGAGTCATATTGAAAAATTTGATTATGTTACAATCAACGATGATTTTGAGGATGCATTAAGGCAGTTGGAAGCTATTATTTTAGCCGAAAGATTAACAACTAAAAATCAAATGCAAAAGCACTATCAGCTAATACATCAATTAATGAAATAACTCTAGGAACTAGAAAAAATGGCAAGAATTACTATAGACGATTGTTTAGAACAGATACCAAACCGGTTTCAATTAACATTAGTAGCATCACTCAGATGTAGACAGATCTCAAACGGAGCTGAGCCTTTAATTGATGTAGAGGGCTCGAATGATAAGCCATCAGTAATTGCATTACGTGAAATCGCTGCAGGCCTTATTGGCGAAGATATTTTAATTAAAAATATTACATAAATACTTAATCTCTATAGGGGGATAAATGACTAAAACCGCTAAATTTAATTCGGCGGAAGTATCTCAACAAGAGCAGCCCCCGCTCTTACCTGCCGACACCATCGATTCAAGATTAACTCTCATTCTTAAAGAATATCTTCAGCCAGAAGAAATAGATTTGGTTTGGANGGCATATCGCCTCAGCAACAAAGCCCACGAGGGCCAAAAAAGAAGCAGTGGTGAAGATTATATTAGCCANCCNGTTTCTGTCGCATGTATAGCAGCTAAATTTCATTTAGATGCAGCATCCATACAAGCCGCTTTACTTCATGACGTCGTTGAAGACACGCAAGTAACTTTAGAAGATATAGCAACTCAATTTTCTCCACANGTAGCAAAAATTGTAGAAGGCTTATCAAAACTAGATAAAATTCACTTTAATGACGCTACTCATGCTCAGGCAGAAAACTTCAGAAAAATGCTTTTAGCAATGTCTCAAGATGTAAGGGTCATCCTAATAAAACTGGCAGATCGATTGCATAATATGCAGACCTTAGAACATTTAAAACCAGAAAAAAGATTACGTATCGCTCAAGAGACTATAGACATCTATTCCCCTATAGCAAATCGATTGGGACTTAATAGCATGTATCAGGAGCTGGAGGACCTAGCTTTTAGGTATATCCATCCCTTAAGATATAAAACCATACATAAAGCAATTTTATCCGCTCGGGGGAATCGTAAAGAAGTAGTNGGAAAAATTCTAGACGATATAAATACTAAACTTAAAGGCTTTAAGATTAAAGCCACGGTCTCAGGAAGAGAGAAGAACGAGTCAAGCATTCATCGAAAAATGATTAAAAAACATACATCTTTTTCTCAGATCAACGATATCTATGCATTTAGGGTTATTGTGGAAGATGAAAAAGATTGTTATCTTGCTTTGGGGGCACTCCATTCGCTGTATAAGCCCATAGCCGGTAAATTTAAAGATTATCTTGCGATACCAAAAGCTAATGGCTACCAATCATTGCATACGACGTTATTTGGACCATTTGGAACTCCCTTAGAAGTACAAATAAGAACTGAATCAATGCATAATTTAGCGGAGGCCGGCGTAGCTGCTCATTGGTTGTATAAAACAAATGACTCTCATATTACTCAACTTCAACAACAGACTAATCAATGGTTAAAAAAATTATTAGAAATTCAATCTGACGAATCAGACTCGCTAGAATTTCTGGAGCATCTTAAAATTGATTTATTTCCTGACGAGGTTTATGTGTTTACTCCTAAGAGTAAAATCTTAGCTTTACCTAAAGGGTCGACAGTGATCGATTTCGCTTATGCTGTTCATAGTGATGTAGGAAATCATGCTGTTGCGGCTAAGATTAATCAAACACTTGTTCCCTTAAGAGAAGAGATAGTAACTGGAGATCATATAGAAGTTATGACCGCTCCCTTGGCAAAACCTAATCCTGCCTGGTTGAATTTTGTCATTACGGGTAAGGCACGCTCTCAGATAAGGGGCTATTTAAGGAATGCAGAGTCAAATGATTTGATTATTCTTGGCTATAGTATGTTGAATAACGCATTAAAAGCTTTTCGTATCGATCCAGACTCAATTAAAAAGAAGCACTGGGATAAATTAGTTCTTGATTATCATTTAAAGTCAAAAGACGATGTATTGGTTGACATTGCATTAGGGAAGAAAGTAAATGTAATGGTTGCGCATCAGCTGACCAACATAATGGATGGCGTAAAGAAAGCGAAAAGTCAATCAAAGTTTTTGGATGTTATTACTATTAAGGGATCTGATGATATGGCAATTGAGCTTGCAAGTTGCTGCCATCCTATACCGGGCGACCCTATTTTAGGTTATATCAATAAAGATCGAGGTTTGATTATTCACACACATGATTGCTCAACTATTAAAAAATACAATTTAGATCCAGAGCGATGGGTCGATGTAGAATGGGAACCTAACTCTGACATACTATATAAAGTAAGCTTATCGGTTCTTGTGGCGAATGAGACCGGCATGCTTGCTAAAATGGCATCTGCAATTGCAGTTGCATCATCGAACATAGAAAACGTTAGTGTTGAGGAGTCGGATGGCAGCAATTTTGTTAACATTAATTTTGTGGTGCAGGTAAAAAACCGTTTACATCTAGCAGAAGTTATAAGAAGTTTAAGGAAAATTACTAAAGTTAGCCGAATTAGTCGATTAAAAATAGAAAAATAAACATGGAGATGAAATGACAAAAGAAATAATCAACACTGATAGGGCGCCAAAGGCTATTGGTACTTATTCGCAAGCAATTAAAAAAAATAATATAATATTTCTGTCTGGACAGATACCTTTAAATCCACACACGATGGAATTAGTCGATGGTATAGAAGCTCAGATCCATCAAGTTTTTAAGAATATCTTAGCTGTTATAGAGGCTGCTAACGCTTCCATAGACGATCTTGTCAAATTAAATATTTATCTTACTGATTTATCTCATTTTGCGTTAGTAAACGAAATTATGGCAGAATTCTTTTCCGAGCCTTATCCAGCGAGGGCAGCAATCGGAGTCGCATCCCTTCCAAAAGGCTCGTTGATTGAGGCAGATGGCTTTCTTGTAACGGGCGAATAAAATCTTAATATTGCTCGATTCTTTATTTACAGAAAACCAGATATCTAAACTTAGAAAGCTAGGCATTAAAAGCTTATTCGATTTATTGCTTCATCTGCCATTAAAATATTTAGACAAAACACAGATTGATCTCATACAGGACATATCGCCAGGGGGCAGTTATCAGATACAAGGCAAAGTAACTTNCGTNAAAACGGCCTATCAGCCTAGGAAAAATTTAACCGTAGTGATTGAGGATGCAACTGGATCATTACAGCTTAGATTCCTCAATTTTTATTCAAGTCAAAGTCGTCAATTTTCTGAGGGAGTCATAGTTAGAGCTTATGGTGAAGTTAACCCAAAATCTCTTATAAAGGAAATGATCCATCCTGATTATGAGATTATAGTCACCGATAAACCTCTGCCAAAATGCCTAACTCCTATATATGCCTTAACCAGAGGGCTTGGGCAGAAATCGATATTGAATTTTGTAAAAAAGACTTTTGATCAGATAGCTAAAAAAGATGCTTTGCTCGATCACTTTCCTGAGCTAAATATCAAAAGAAACTTACCTGACTTAACTAAGTCTCTAANAGAATTGCATATGCCGAGCAGTACCAAGCCTGAAGATATTGACCCTTATCGAAAGAAGCTTATATACGACGAATTATTAGCCCACCAACTTTTTTTTCGCGGCCTTTATCACCAACAAAAAAATTACATAGCCAAAAAAATAATTTTTGATAGAAGCTTGCATGATGCTTTTGTTTCCTCATTAGAGTTCACCTTAACGGGGCAGCAAGAAAATTGTTTTAATGAGATTATGAGCGACCTTGGCTGCTCCTTCCCGATGAATAGGTTGCTGCAGGGTGATGTTGGTAGCGGTAAAACTGTTGTTGCAACAATGGCCGCATTACAAGCAATAAAAAACGGTGGCCAAGTAGGGTTTATGGCCCCTACAGAAATATTAGCCGAACAGCATTATATTAAACTAAGGGATTGGTTAAATCCGCTTAATATCTCAGTAGAATTTTTATCGGGGAGCATCTCCGCACCAGAAAAAAAAATCATATATGAAAGGTTAGTTGACGGAAGAATTGATTTACTAGTAGGGACGCATGCATTGATTCAAGACAAAGTAAGATTTAAATCTTTAGCACTTTATATTATTGATGAACAGCATCGCTTTGGAGTTGAACAACGACTTCAAATTAGAAGCAACAATAAAACACGAGCTCATGAAGAGGCCCATCAATTAATGATGAGTGCTACGCCAATACCTAGAACGTTATCAATGAGTTATTTTGCAGATATGGATATCTCAACCATTAACGAGCTTCCACCAGGAAGACAGCCTATCAAGACGAAATTAATTTCTGATTCAAGAAGAAATGACTTGTTAACAATTATTCAAAAACATTGTAATGAAGGTAATCAGGTTTACTGGGTTTGCCCTTTGATAGAAGAGAGTGAAGTATTGCAGCTCGAAACAGTAGAAAATACCTTCCAACAATTATCAAGCTTTTTTAAATCTCAAACCATTGCTTTGATTCACGGAAAGATGAAACAAAGAGAAAAAGAAACAATTATGCAAACTTTTAAGGCTGGCCATACACAAATTCTGGTGGCTACAACTGTCATTGAGGTCGGAGTAGATGTTCCAAATGCAACAATGATGATTATAGAGAATGCTGAAAGAATGGGACTTTCTCAACTCCATCAATTAAGAGGGAGAGTTGGAAGAGGGTCTAAGCAAAGCACTTGTATATTATTTTACGGAAAGAAATTAACTGATACCGCAAAAGATAGATTGAGGATAATTTATGAAAATACTGATGGGTTTAAGATATCTGAAGAAGACCTTAAATTACGAGGGCCTGGAGAATTTTTAGGACTTAAACAAAGCGGCCTTCCTTCCTTAAAAATTGCAAACATTAACAAAGATGATGACTTATTAGCATTGGCTAAAAGTGATGCAGAATACCTTTTAACGACAAAACATAATGACATACAATCACATCTTCAAAGATGGATTAGTGATTACCAAGAAATTACTCGGACCTAGGATGAATTGGCAAAAAACATACAGCGCTTTAACAAACAAGCCAAATATTGATTATTATAATTTAGGCTGTTGGCTTAAAAATAGAAAATCGCTTACCAATCACTTAAAAGATATTGCTGATTTACGAATTGATCTAATAACATCCAAAAATAAAAATTTTTTATTGTCAGAAAAATATCATTTTAAGTCTTTTAGACCTGAATCGCTTTATCTAAGGGAGGTGCTAATTTATGCTAATGACCTGCCGGTTATGTATGCAAGGACAGTGCTGCCTTATAGATATTTGCGTGGACATTGGTCTGGTATAAAGAAGTTAAAATCTAGTCCACTTTCTGAAGTTGTTTATGAGCGACCTTCAATCAAACGCTCTACTTTTTCCTATGCAATACCAACAACAACAAGTGTTAAAAAAGCTATACCTTGCAACGCACTTAGAGCCGATATTGCAATCGCGAGGCAGTCCTCATTTACATACAAAAAAGAATCAATCTTGCTCTCTGAGTTCTTTTTTAAGGCATTGAATAAATTTGAATACTAATTTAAAGAGTGGCTATAATTTATTATTGCTAGCTAGACTCAATAAGCCTATTGGAATTTTGTTGTTATTGTGGCCAACCTTAACTGCTTTATGGTTTTCTTCAGGCCAACTTCCAGAAACAAAGTTAATCGCTATTTTTATATTAGGTTCTGTATTAATGCGATCAGCTGGATGTATTGCGAATGATATGGCAGATAGAAATATTGATGCAAAAGTACAAAGAACAAAGAGTCGGCCCTTAGCTCAAGAAAAAATAAGATTAAGAAGCGCGCTAGCATTTTTACTAATACTTCTAATTATAAGCTTTGTTTTAGTATTGCAACTTAATACTTATGCAATATTTTTATCGGCAATGGCTCTATTTTTTGCCCTAATTTACCCTTTTTGTAAACGATTCGTTAAAGTACCGCAGTTTTTTCTAGGAGTAGCATTTGGTTTTGGCATCCTTATGGCCTTTGCAGTAACCCAAAATAGCATTCCTGTGGAAGGATGGCTATTATTTGCTGGAAATTTGTTGTGGGTTATGGGNTATGACTCTCACTACGCATTAATGGATGTAGAGGATGATAAAAAATTAGCCATTTATTCGTCAGCTAAAACATTGGGCAGACGCACCACTATTTTTATTACGATAAATTTTATAGCAATGTATATAATTTATTTCTATATTGGGCTTCAAGAGGAGTATTCTTATGGATTCTATTCTTTAATTTTATTAGCTGCTTTTATAAGTATTTATACTATTGTTATTGGTGGAGATAATAGGCATAAAAATAACTATAAGGCCTTTGTAGCTAATAATTATGTAGGATTGTTTATATTTTTAGCATTTGTTTCACAAATCCAATAAATATGAATGTATAAANCCTAAATGATTGACAAATAGCATACTAATAGAATAAAATTCGCCTCTTAATTTTTTAAATGCATGGTAAGAAATATACGATGAAAACATTTTCAGCAAAGTCACACGAAGTAAAGCGCGATTGGTTGCTTGTAGATGCAACAGATGCGACCCTTGGCCGCCTAGCAAGTGCTATAGCTCATCGCCTTAGAGGCAAACATAAGGCCATTTACACACCTCATGTTGATACAGGTGACTATATTGTGGTGATTAATGCCGATAAGCTTAAAGTTACAGGGGATAAATCTGAAGGAAAAATATATTATCGCCATTCAGGATTCCCTGGCGGACTATACTCTACCAACTTTAAAAAGATGCAAGACAGATTTCCGGGAAGAGCATTAGAAAAAGCGGTGAAAGGTATGTTACCTAAAGGACCTCTAGGCTATGCAATGGTAAAGAAATTGAAGGTTTATGCTGGTGTGCAACATGGACATGAAGCACAACAGCCTCAACTTACAACATTTTAATTCAGGATACTTATGATAGGTAAATATTATTACGGCACAGGAAGAAGAAAAAGCTCAGTTGCGAGAGTATTCATCCAGCCAGGAAAGGGTGCAATTGTTATAAACAATAAACCCGTAGACGAATATTTTTCAAGATATACATCTCAAATGATTCTAAAGCAACCACTTGAGCTAACAGATAACACTTCTACATTTGACATAAAAGTAAATGTAATTGGTGGTGGAGAGTCTGGTCAAGCCGGTGCAGTAAGGCATGGAATAACCCGAGCTCTTATGGATTACGATTTATCGCTTAAGCCAGATCTATCAAAAGCAGGTTACGTTACAAGAGATAGTCGTGAGGTTGAGCGTAAGAAAGTTGGCTTTAGGAAAGCTAGGCGTAAGAAGCAATTCTCGAAACGTTAAGATTTTAAAAAAGCCGCTTTTAGCGGCTTTTTTTTTCTTAACATTTATTTTTTTATAAGACTAAAATATTAATAATGGTAAATACGATAAAAGTAAGTGTGGTTGGAGGAACTGGATACACCGGAATAGAGTTGCTAAGGCTTCTATCACATCACCCCTACGTGGAGATTGACCATATTACTTCCAGAGGCGATGTAGGGAGTCTTGTTGCAGACATTTACCCATCAATGAGAGGCATTATTTCTAATCAATTTGTTGATCCTGACAAGGCTGACTTAAAGAGTTCTGATGTTGTCTTTTTTGCTACACCAAATGGTATTGCTATGAATTATGCAAAAAAACTTCTCAGCGAAGGAGTTAGAGTTATTGATTTAGCCGCAGATTTTAGGATAAAAGATGTTGCTCTTTGGGAGCAGTGGTACGGAATGCCTCATGCATGCAAGGATTTGCTTGGCGAGGCTATTTATGGCCTACCTGAAATCAATAGAGATCAAATTAAAAGAGCTAGATTGGTTGCAAATCCCGGATGTTACCCCACAGCAATTCAATTAGGTTTATTGCCCCTAATTAAGAATAATTTAATTGATAAGAACACTATAATTGCCGATGCTAAATCAGGTATCAGTGGAGCGGGAAAAAAGTTGGAATCATCGTTCCTAATGGCAGAAGCTTCAGAAAGCTTTAAAGCTTATGGCATCGAAGGCCACAGACACTTGCCAGAAATAGAAGAAACCTTAAGTGCATATGCAGCTGGCGAGAGAGTTAAATTAACTTTTGTTCCACATTTATTACCAATGGTAAGAGGAATACACGCAACTATTTATGTAGATGCTAAAGAAGAATTTGACGTTTCAGACTTGTATGAAAGTTTTTACAATAAGGAGCCATTTGTCGATATTATGCCAGCAAGCACTTGCCCGGATACAAAATCAGTTAGAGCATCTAATATTTGTCGTATTGCCCCATATAGAGAAAGAGGTACGAACAGAGTTATTATTCTTTCTGTAATAGATAATTTAATGAAGGGCGCAGCAGGACAAGCCGTCCAAAACATGAATATTATGATGGGATTCGAAGAGGTTTCAGGCTTGGCTCTAGGACCTATTACGCCATAACNATGATATCTAAAAAAAGAAAGCAACGTATCACAAAGAGTAAAGCAAGAATTAAGCTAGGAAGNTCATGGTTGGCATATGTCGGAATTACTGTGATAGCNCTCTCAATTGGTTTTGGTTTCGGGTATAGATTATTTGATGGNGGAGNAGCGACTAGCTTTTTAATGGAAATTGTCGAGCTTGACTCAAGAAATAAAAAATTAGAAAAGGATCTGGTGAATAAGGATTTAGATATGAAAGTTCGAACCATCACATATGATAAAATCGCAGATGAATTNGCTGCAACTAAAAAAGAAAACAACGANTTAAAGGAAGAAATTTTATTTTATGAAAAAATTGTTGGCAAGCGAAAAAAATAATGGCCTTTAANCGAAGAAAAAAGTTTCAACTGGATACTTTGATTGATGAAGATATGATTATTCGAGGAAATACGACTTTGTCCGGTGGNATTAGNGTTGATGGAAAAATATACGGCAATTTAACTGTTTTAGGTGGTGAGGATGGGACTTTAGTAATGGGAGAAAACAGCGTTATTAAAGGAAATGTTATTGTGCCCACTGCAATAATTGGAGGAAAAATAACAGGAAATATCAAGTGCTTAGATTATTTAGAAGTCCATTCTAATGCCGTAATTAAAGGTGATATTGTATATAATTTAATCGAACTCCATGCGGGTGCTAAAATAGATTCAAAGATAAAGCTATTGACTAAAGCCGAAATAAAAAAAGAAATTAAAATTAGTAAGATTAATAAAGAGGAAAAGCAGAAATGACAACAGCTGAATTAGAAATGCCAACTCCAGTAAACTTTACTGACAATGCAGTAAATAAAGTAAAAAAATTGATTGAGGAAGAGGGTACACCAGACCTTAAGCTCAGAGTATTCGTTAGTGGCGGTGGATGCTCAGGTTTCCAGTACGGATTTACTTTTGAGGAATCTGTCAATGATGATGATACGCAGGTGACCAAAGATACGGTTACATTGCTTATAGATCCTATGAGCTTGCAATACTTAACGGGTGCAGAGATTGATTACCAGGACAACGTTCAGGGCTCTCAATTTGTTATTAAGAACCCAAATGCAGAAACTACCTGTGGATGTGGGTCATCTTTTTCGGTTTAAATAACTAAGGGACGTCTCTTCTCGTTTTGCCGTTATAAATTTGACGGGGCCTACCTATTTTGTTTTCTGTGCTTACCATCATTTCATCCCAATGAGCGATCCAGCCAGCAGTTCTAGCAAGAGCGAATACCGCAGTGAACATAGAATTTGGTATGCCCATCGCCTTCATTACAATGCCAGAATAAAAGTCAACATTTGGATAAAGTTTTTTCTCAATAAAGTATTCATCCTCTAAGGCAATTTTTTCTAATTTTCTAGCGAGCTTAAATAATGGTTCGTTATTGAGATCTAATTCATCGAGTACTTCATGGCAGGTAATTTTCATGATTTCTGCTCGAGGATCTTTGTTTTTGTAAACCCGATGCCCAAATCCCATTAACCTAAAATCATCGTCTTTGTCTTTTGCTCTTTTGATGTACTCGTTGATACGAGATTCTGTTTTTATTTCGTTAAGCATTTTTAGTGTTGCTTCATTTGCTCCTCCATGAGCAGGCCCCCACAATGATGCAATGCCTGATGCAATGCATGCGTAAGGATTTGCACCACTCGAACCTACTAAACGGACAGTGGAGGTAGATGCATTTTGTTCATGGTCGGCATGAAGAATTAAAATTCGCTCAAATGCTTTTGTGATAATCGGATTTAGAGAATAAGGCTTGTTTGGACTTGAAAACATCATATTTAGAATATTCTCAACATAACTCAGTTCATGGGTAGGGTAAACGAATGGAAGGCCTAGGTTGTAGTTATGGCTCCAAGCAGCAATTGTTGGAATTTTTGCAAGCAGTCTATTTGCGGATAATCTACGATGATTGCGATTGTTAATATTCATATCATCAAAATAAAATGCTGCCATCGATCCGACTACACCAATCATCACCGCCATTGGATGGGCATCCCTTCTAAATCCTCGAAAAACATTATTTAGTTGATCGTGAAGAAGGCTTTGACTATTAATGGTAGATGAATACACTTGTTTTTCTTTGGTGTTTGGAAGATTTCCGTTAAAAAGTAAGTAAGAAACGTCTAAGAAGTCTGATTTTTCAGCTAGCTGTTCAATAGGGTAACCCCTGTACAAGAGCTCCCCTTTATCTCCATCGACATAAGTAATGCCAGAGGTACAAGAGGCAGTTGATGTGAAGCCAGGATCGTATGAGTAGATGCCCTTATTGTTTAAAAATCTTGCATCCATTGCAGGGTACCCCATAGTGCCCTCAATCATAGGTAAATCAAAGGAATTTGAACCGATCGTTATTTTTGCTGACTTTTCACTCATATGCTATTTTTTACACTTTAAATTGAATGAGCATTATATCTGAAATTTGATGGAAGATTTAAGGGTAATATACGACGCCAAGTATACGTGGACCTTTTGATCCAGTAAGATTGGGTGAATTATTACTTTCCCCTATTAATGTCTTAGATGCTAGCCAGGCAAAAGCCATGGCTTCGACATGTTGCGAGGGCACACCAAGCTCGTCCGTTTTTTTAATTGGCAGACCAATTATTTTGACTAATCTTTCCATCAAAAAACCATTTTCAGAACCGCCACCACAAACAATGATTTCGTCTGCCCCGAGACAAAATCTATCAATAGCATCTTGTATTGAAAGAACAGTTAGCTCAAGAAGAGTTCTCTGGACATCGGCTGAGTCATATAACTCTAATTGATGCTTATTAAGCCAACCCGCATTAAATGTTTCGCGGCCAGTGCTTTTGGGTGGTAGTTTTTTTAAGTAAGGGTCTTGAATAAATGTATTTAGTAAATCAGGNATAACTTCACCATCTCTTGCCCACTGACCATCATTATCAAAAGTAAGGTTTTTTTTGCCATANATCCATTGATCTAACAAAATATTTCCTGGACCACAATCAAATCCTAATAATACTGCGTCGTTTACGAGGAATGATATGTTGCTAATGCCACCAATATTAAGAATTACTCTTTTGTTTTGTTTTAAAGAAAAAAAAGATTGATGAAACAAGGGGACTAACGGTGCGCCTTGCCCCCCAGCAACAATATCTCGATTTCGAAAATCGTTAACCACTGTAATATTAGTTTTTTCTGCTAAAAGATGGGCATTTCCAATTTGCACTGAGAAGCCTTTTTCTGGCCTGTGACGGATAGTTTGCCCGTGGTAACCTATACCCCTGACAGCGCTGGGTGAAATACTATTTTTTTTTAAAAGTTTGTTGATGCCATTAGCAGTCATAAGTGCATGCACTAAAGCAAAATTTTGGCTTTCCTCTAATTCATCAAGGGAAGGCGATGATAGTTTTAAAATTTTATCTCTTATGCTTTTTGTGTAAGGGACATGTTCTGAATCCACGATATTAATAATTTTCGATGATAATTCAATCAACACAATATCTATTCCATCAAGACTTGTTCCTGACATAACTCCAAAAAACAAATTTTTTTTATCCTCCATAATGTAAATTGTGACGCTTTTTAATTTTTATACAAGCAGTCAATAAATAAATAAGTAATTTTTTAAAAGCTGCTAGTTGATATAAAATTAGCAATAAGAACAATTTTGATAAAGATCAATTTAATGAGCCTTCAAGAAAACCTTAATATTATCAAGCGAGGAACAGACGAGATTCTCGTCGAAGCTGAATTAATAGAAAAACTAAAAGAAAATAGGCCGCTAAGAATTAAGGCGGGTTTTGATCCTACCGCTCCAGATTTGCACTTAGGACATACGGTCCTTTTAAATAAGCTTAGACAGCTTCAAGACCTTGGTCATCACGTAATGTTCTTAATAGGAGATTTTACTGGAATGATTGGTGATCCAACCGGTAAAAATACAACTAGACCTCCTTTAACAAAAGAGGAAGTTTCAGAAAATGCCCAAAGCTATGAAAAACAAGTTTTTAAAATTTTGGATAAAAATAAAACTGAGGTAGTTTTTAATTCTAAATGGCTCGAACCCTTGGGAGCAGCAGGAATGCTCAAGCTTTCAGCCAGGCATACTGTAGCAAGAATGTTGGAAAGAGACGATTTTTCAAAAAGGTTTAAATCAAATCAGCCTATAGCGATTCATGAATTTATGTATCCACTACTTCAGGGATANGATTCGGTTGCATTAAANGCTGATATTGAATTGGGGGGGACAGATCAAAAATTCAATTTGCTCATGGGCCGCGAGCTACAAAAGCAGTATGACCAGACTCCCCAATGCATCATNACTATGCCTTTGTTAGAGGGTTTGGATGGGGTAAATAAAATGTCAAAATCACTCAATAATTATATCGGCGTTGATGAACCAGCAGAGACCATTTTTGCAAAGATTTTATCTATTTCTGACGATTTGATGTGGCGTTATATAGAGTTGCTCTCACTAAAAAAAATAGCAGAAATTGATGTGTGGAGAAAGCGATTCGACTTAGGAGAAAATCCCAAAAATATTAAAGTTGAGTTTGCTAAAGAAATAGTTGCGAGGTTCCATGGTGAGAAGTTAGCAGACAGCGCTGAACAAGATTTTAATCTTAGAGCACAAGGTAAAATTCCAGACGATATACCTGAAATAAAAATTCAGTATCCTAATAATAAGGTCACTGTTCCTCAACTTTTAAAGCATATTCAATTTGTAGGAAGCACATCAGAAGCTATGCGATTGATTAAGGGCGGAGGAGTGAAGGTGGACGGAGAAAAAATAGTAGACCCTCATTATCTGATTGAAAATATGACCACCTTCACAATTCAAGTCGGTAAAAGAAAGTTTGCAAACATACTATTCACGTAGAAAATAATCCCTTGATTCCTAAGAATATTCTTTCATTCAACACAATAAATTGATATAATGCGACAACTGAAGATGGGCCAATGGCCCATTTTTTATTTGGGCTAAGGCTTGGGATTTTATATGGCATTTGACGTTGAAAGCTTTATTGAAAAGATGGTTACTCAACTAGGATACGAGTTAGTTGATCTTGAAATAATTAATCATGGGCAACTGCTAAGAGTTTTTATTGATAAGCCAGAAATTGTTACGATTGATGACTGTGTCTTGGTAAGCAATCAATTAAACCATGCATTGAGCGTTGAAGAAGAATTTGATTTTGGAAGGTTAGAGATATCATCTCCTGGAGTTGATAGGGTAATAAAAAAATTAGAAGACTTTGGTCGGTTTGATGGCGAAAAAATTAAAATTAAGACAAGGTCGCCTATTTCTAATAGAAGAAATTTTAGTGGGGTTTTGAGAGGCATAAAAGCAAGTTTTATTTTGTTAGAGTTTGATGGGTCTATTGTTGAAATAGATTTTGAAAATATAGATAGAGCGCGTTTGGACCCAGTTTTATAAAAGATGAAGTGATTTAACGGAGAAAGAAATGAGTCGTGAAATTTTGTTACTTGTTGACGCGCTGGCACATGAAAAAAATGTTGCTAGGGATGTAATTTTTACAGCATTGGAGCTTGCTCTTGCCTCAGCTACAAAGAAAAAATTTGAGGCTGATGTTGATATCCGAGTCGAAATAGATAAAGAGTCTGGTGAGTATGAGTCTTTCCGTTGCTGGACTATCGTGGAAGACGAGCTTTTAGAAATACCAGAAGCAGAATTATCCCCAACGGATGATAGAGCAAAAGATTTAGAGGTCGGAGATGTTATTAAAGAGGCGATTGATTCTGTAGAGTTTGGACGAATTGGGGCCCAAGCGGCAAAACAAGTAATTTTACAAAAAGTTAGAGAAGCAGAAAGAGAACAAATTCTTAATGACTTTCTTGCAAGAGATGAGAAATTAGTTTCAGGACAGATTAGAAGAATGGAGCGCGGCAATGCCATAATTGAAGTGGGGCGATTAGATGCAGTGCTACCTCGTGATCACATGATTCCAAAAGAGAACCTAAGGGTGGGTGATCGAGTTCGCGCAATTTTAAGTAAAATTGAAACAGGGATGAGAGGACCACAGTTAATTTTATCAAGAACTGCCCCTGAATTTTTAATTAGACTGTTTGAATTAGAGGTCCCTGAAATTGAAGAGGGTTTATTAGAAATAATGTCAGCATCAAGGGATCCAGGATTACGATCAAAGATAGCAGTGAAAGCAAATGATCAGCGGTTAGATCCAGTTGGAACATGCGTAGGTATGAGAGGNTCCAGAGTCCAAGCTGTCACAGGTGAATTAGCCGGCGAAAGAGTAGACATAGTTCTTTGGTCGATAGAGCCAGCACAATTTGTAATTAACGCTATGGCTCCTGCCGAAGTATCTAGCATTGTCGTTGATGAAGATAAGCACAGCATGGACTTAGTTGTTGTAGAAGATCAGCTAGCACAAGCNATTGGAAGAAATGGTCAAAACATTCGATTAGCTTCAGAACTAACAGGATGGGAATTAAATATATTAACTGAAGAAGAATCAGACCAAAAGAATAAAGAAGAATACACCTCGGCGAGTCAATTGTTTATTGAAAAGCTTGATGTTGATGAAGACGTAGCAGATATACTTGTTCAGGAAGGTTTTTCTTCTATTGAGGAGGTGGCTTATGTTCCTCTTGAAGAGATGGTCCAGATCGAAGCTTTTGATGAAGATACTGTCAANGAGTTAAGNTCAAGAGCAAGNGCAGCAATTTTAACCGCTGCTATTGCTAAGGAAGAAAGNGTAGTTGATCCGGCTGAAGATCTTAAATCTATGGATGGTATGGATATTGATATNGCAAAGCTTATGGCATCCAAAGGCATTGTGACAATGGAAGATTTGGCTGAATTATCGGTTGACGAACTTTTAGAATTAGTAAAAATTGATGAAGAAAAAGCAAAAACATTGATTATGACTGCACGCGCACCGTGGTTTGCATAAATTAAATATACTGGAGTTTTGATGGGAACATTTACTGTTGAAAAATTTGCTAATGAGTTGGGCCTTCCTGCAACTCTGTTACTTGAGCAATTAAAAAGTGCAGGAGTGACCAAGCAAAATGCAGCGGACGATGTCTCTGAGGCAGATAAAGCAGCACTTTTAAATTATTTACGCACTGAGCATGGCGGNATACCAAAGCCAAAGTCTAAAATTACTCTTACTCGAAAACAGAATACTGAGATTAGAAAAACTGANAGCGAGGGAAGGGCCAGAACTATCCAGGTCGAAGTAAGAAAAAAAAGAACAATTGTCAAACCCGANGAAGTTAAAATAGCACCACCGCCTCAGGTCAAAGCGAACAATCCAGAAGCTCCTAAGAAAATTATCGATGAACATCAAAAAAATATTCGTGATGATGAGGAAAAAAGACATTCAGCGCTTGCAGAAGCTCAAGCAGCTGAAGCTAAAAGTAAGAAAGAGGCTGCAGAAAAGCCAAAGAAAGAAGAAAAGGCGAGCACTCTGCATAGACCCGCATCGAAAATTGGCGTGAAAGTAGAGAAAGAGAAAAAACCAACAAAAGAGGCGTGGGTAGATCGTAGTATCAAAAAAAGACCCACAAAGACTAGGCAAGATGCAGGTGGATGGCGCTCTCCTAANTCAAGAAATAAGCATAAGAATGTTGATCCAGAATCTAGCTTTGTTGCCCCCACGGAATTTGTTTCTAAAGAAATTTTAGTGCCAGAGACTATTTCTGTGGCTGATTTAGCACATAAAATGTCGGTAAAAGCNGGCGAGGTTATTAAAGTGTTGATGGGTATGGGCATGATGGTAACGATAAATCAAGTCTTAGATCAAGACACAGCAATGATTGCTGTTGAGGAGATGGGCCACCAACCCCAAGCTGCAGAGGACAATGACCCTGAGTCATTGTTGAATATAGAGGATTTAGTAGAGCCGATTTTAGAAGCGAGACCTCCTGTAGTGACAGTGATGGGCCACGTTGACCATGGTAAAACATCACTATTAGATTATATTAGAACAGCTAAAGTAGCATCAGCCGAAGCTGGAGGCATTACTCAACATATTGGTGCTTACCATGTTGAAACATCAAAAGGGATGATAACTTTTTTAGACACACCTGGACACGAAGCTTTCTCAGCCATGCGAGCTAGAGGAGCTAAAGCAACTGATATCGTTGTTTTAGCAGTTGCTTCCGATGATGGTGTTATGCCGCAAACGATTGAAGCAATCAATCATTCTAAGGCAGCAGAAGTGCCAATGATTGTGGCAATTAACAAAATGGACAAGCCAGAAGCAAATCCAGAAAAAGTTAAAAGCGAATTACTAACTCATGAGGTAATTCCTGAAGAGCTTGGTGGTGATGCTATTTTTGTAGAAGTTTCAGCTAAGACGGGTCAGGGCATTGATGACTTATTAGACTCCATTTTATTGCAGGCAGAAATACTTGAATTGAAAGCCTCAAAGAATACTCCAGCAAGAGGGATTGTTGTTGAAGGAAGACTAGATAAGGGTCGGGGCCCAGTCACTACCTTACTGGTGCAATCAGGAATTTTAAGACCTGGAGATACTATTCTTGCCGGATCTGCATTCGGTAGAGTGAGAGCAATGATTGACGAGAGCGGCAAGAAGGTAGAGGAAGCCGGGCCCTCAATTCCCGTTGAGGTTATTGGTTTATCTGATGTTCCAAATGCTGGTGAAGAGTTTATTGTTATTAATGATGAGAAAAAAGCCAGAGAAGTCGCCTTATTCAGGCAGGGTAAGTTTAGGGACGTAAAATTTGCAAAACAACAAGCTTCCAAACTAGAAAATATATTTGATCAGATGGCAGAGGGTGAAATAAAAGTCTTGCCTTTGATAATTAAGTCGGACGTACAGGGCTCTTACGAAGCGCTGGCTGGGTCTCTAGGAAAACTATCAACAGATGAAGTCAAGGTGAATGTTATTCANTCAGCAGTAGGGCCAGTTAACGAATCAGACATTAATTTAGCTACAGCATCGAATGCAGTAGTGCTTGCCTTTAATGTTAGGGCAGATGGCGGAGCAAGAAAGCTTGCAGACAGTTTAGAAGTTGATGTCCGTTATTACAGTATTATTTATGAGGCAGTAGATGAAGTTAAAGCCGCACTAAGTGGGATGTTATCTCCGGAAAAAAGAGAGAATATCCTCGGTCTTGTTGAAATTAGAGAAATATTTAAGGCCTCAAAGATTGGTACTATTGCTGGATGTTATGTGTTGGAAGGTTTAATTAGGAAGAATTCTAAGATAAGACTCTTAAGGGATAGTGTAGTAATTTATGATGGCGAGCTCGACTCACTAAAAAGATTCAAGGACGACATTAAGGAAGTTAAGTCAAACTTTGAATGTGGACTATCAATTAAAAACTTTAATGACATGCAAGCAGGTGACCAAATAGAAGTTTATGAGATAGTTGAAGTTGCTAGGAAATTATAACCTTGGCTAAAGATTACCCAAGAAGTGATCGTATAAGGCAACAAATAAAAAAAGAATTGGCCAATCTTCTTCAAAAAGAAGTAAAAGACCCTTCGTTAAATCAAATAACTATTCTTGATGTTGACGTTTCTCCCTGCCTTAAGCATGCAAAAGTATTTTTCGTGTCGCAGGAAGAGACTAGTGAAGAAGTGATGAATGGGCTAGCAAGATCAATGCCTTTTCTTCGATCACAACTGGCAAAAAGAATGACAACCCGAGGCATTCCGAAGTTACATTTTGTATATGATAAATCAATTGATGAGAGTATTAAAATTTCAAAACTACTTGATGGTATTTAAATATTCAGTTCATGCAGCCTAAGCGTATTAAATTGGATATAAGTGGAGTCATATTAGTCGATAAACCATTGGGCTATTCTTCAAATCAAGCATTATCCAAAATTAAATGGATTTTTAGTCCAAAGAAAGCTGGACATACAGGCACGCTTGATCCATTGGCAACAGGCTTACTTCCGATATGCCTAGGTGAAGCAACTAAGTTTTCTAGCTTCCTCTTGGAGTCAGACAAAACATACGAGGCGTCTATTAAGCTTGGCTTCAGGAGCAATACCGGTGATTCAGAAGGTGTTATAGTGGACCTAAATGTCCAGCATTTCCCCGCGTTAAAAGAAATCAAAGAAACATTAAAGCAATTCTCAGGAATGCAAGAGCAAACACCACCAATGTATTCAGCATTAAAGTTTAAGGGAAAACCCCTTTATGAGTATGCTCGAAAGGGTGAGGAGATAGAGCGAAAGAAAAGAAGTATTAATATTGTGTCACTCGATTTGATCGACTATTCAGATAATGTATTAAAGATTACTGTGGAATGCTCAAAAGGGACCTATATTAGAACCTTAGCAAGCGATATAGGGGATAAATTAAATACCGGTGGTTACTTGATCGCTCTCAGAAGGACTGCCATAGGGTCAGTTAATGTTGAGCAAGCAAAAACATTAGATATGATTGAGGCATCAGACAAAGAAGCTAGGGATGCACTTATTTTCCCTATAGATGAATTTTTAAACTATTTAGATGATATAAGTTTAGTTCCTAGTGCTGAAGAAGCAATTAAAGATGGAAAGACTTTGTTATTTAAGGGAATGAAAGAAGGAATTTATAGATTATACAATAAAGATAAGTTCTTTTTAGGTCTTGGGACCTTAGATAGGCATGGTTATTTAAAGGTAAGAAGACTTTTGGCCTTAAGTTAAGTAGAATAAGAAAAATTTTGTTAAATCCGTATAAATATAGTAAAATGTGCGGTTCTGAAATAGGAGAAATGCATGACAAGTACTGCTGTAGAAAAAGCAAAGATAGTAGCAGATTATCAGCTAGCAAAAAATGATACCGGGTCACCTGAAGTACAGGTAGCACTGCTTACGGATAGAATAAATTATCTTACTGAACATTTTAAAGTTAACGCTAAGGACCATCACTCTAGAAGAGGTCTATTAGCGCTAGTCAGCCAAAGACGTAAGTTATTGGATTATCTAAAAAGAAAAAGCCTTGAGAGATATCAAGGACTTATCAAACGTTTAGGTATTAGAAAGTAAAAAAGTTGTAAATTATACAAGCCGATTCCTTGCTACTTAAGCTCGAGTCGGCTTTTTTTATTATGGTGTCAGTCATTATTGGGAAGTGAATAATGATAAAAATAAAAGGAAAATCAATGTTTAATATAGTAAAGAAAAGTGTCAAGTTTGGAGACAATACGTTAACGATAGAAACGGGTGAGATTGGACGTCAAGCTGACGGTGCTGTAATGGTGTCATATGGCGATACGGTAGTGTTAGTAACAGCAGTTGGAAACAAAAATGCAAGAGAGGGCCAAGATTTTTTCCCACTTACTGTTGATTACCAAGAAAAAACCTACGCAGCGGGAAAAATACCTGGAGGCTTCTTTAAGAGAGAAGGCCGTCCTAGCGAAAAAGAAACATTAACCTGCCGATTAATTGACAGGCCTCTTAGACCATTATTTCCAAAAAATTTCTATAACGAAATTCAAATAGTGGCTACTGTTATGTCATCTGACAGTGAAATTGATTCAGATATACCGGCTATTATAGGGGCGTCAGCGGCATTAGCGATTTCAGGCATTCCTTTCTATGGACCTGTAGGAGCATCTAGAGTGGGATACATTGACGAGAAGTTTGTTATCAATCCAACTAAAACACAATTGGTTGATAGTGAGCTAGATTTAGTGGTGGCTGGAAGTGATGCAGCAGTATTAATGGTTGAGTCTGAGGCTAAAGAGTTACCAGAAAAAGTGATGCTTGACGCAGTTTTGGCGGGACATAAAGCTATGCAGCCGGTCATTAAAATGATTAATGAGTTTGCAAAAGAGGCAGCAAAGGACCCCTGGGACTGGACAGCGCAAGAAACAAATAAGGACTTAGTATCAAAAATAGAAAAGATTGCTGCAAAAGATCTTGAAAAAGCTTTCGCAATTAAGGCAAAAGGTGAGCGGTCTGAAAAACTGTCTGAAATTAAGGACAAAGTATTAGCCGAAGTAGCTAACGAAAATACAACACCAAATGAGATGAATGCAATTAAAAATGAATTCTTTAATCTTGAGTCCAAAATAGTTAGAAATAAGATTTTAGATGGCGACCCGAGAATTGATGGCCGCGACACAAGAACAGTCAGACCAATAGAAATTAGAACAGGCGTTCTTCCAAGAGCTCATGGATCTGCACTCTTCACTAGAGGAGAGACTCAGGCTATTGTCGTAGCAACATTAGGTACCGGAAGAGACGAACAAATTATCGATGCACTCCAAGGTGAATTTAAAGATAGATTTATGCTGCATTATAATTTCCCTCCTTACGCTACAGGTGAAACAGGTAGAGTCGGAACGCCAAAAAGAAGAGAAATTGGTCATGGAAAACTGGCTAAAAGAGGTTTGTCAGCAGCCCTTCCAAGTAAAGAGGACTTTGATTATACGATTCGTCTTGTATCTGAGATTACAGAGTCGAATGGTTCTAGTTCTATGGCTTCAATATGTGGGGGGACTATGGCGATGATGGATGCAGGAGTCCCTATGACTGATCATGTAGCTGGAATTGCAATGGGTTTAATTAAAGAAGATAACCGCGTAGCTGTATTAACAGATATTTTGGGCGATGAAGACCATTTGGGTGATATGGACTTTAAAGTAGCAGGTACTGATAATGGTATTACTGCTCTTCAAATGGACATAAAAATAACCGGTATTACGTCTGAGATAATGCAAGTTGCTCTTTCTCAGGCCCGAGAAGGTATTGACCATATACTTAAAATTATGAAAAAGACCTTGAAGGCTCCAAGAACAGAAATGTCTCAGTTCGCGCCACAGATTCTTACGATAAAAATTCATCCAGATAAAATCCGTGATGTAATTGGTAAGGGCGGNGCAGTCATTAAAGGTCTTGCTGCTGAAACAGGNGCAACTATTGATATTGACGACGACGGATTAGTTAAGGTTGCTTGCACTAATGGCGAATCTGGCCAAGCTGCTATAGATAGGATTAAAGAAATTACAGCAGATGTTGAAGTAGACCAGGTTTACGATGGTAAAGTTATTAAAATTTTAGATTTTGGTGCAATTGTTTCACTCTTGCCGGGTAAGGATGGACTGTTACATATCTCACAAATTGCCCATGAAAGAATAAAAGCAGTTAAAGATCATTTGTCAGAGGGTGACGAAGTTAAGGTNAAGGTTATTGAAGTTGACGACAAAGGTCGTGTGCGGGTAAGTGCTAAAGCTTTAATTGAGCCACCTCCACCAGAAGAAAAAAAGGATGAAGATCAGGAGTAGATAGATAAAAAAACCCGGGAAACCGGGTTTTTTTTATTTAGCCATTTGTTTTTCTCTAATCTCATCCAAAGTTTTACAATCAATACAAAGTGTCGCGGTTGGCCTTGCCTGCAATCTGTTTAATCCAATTTCCTCACCACATTGATTACAATATCCATAATCATCGCTATCAATCATTCTTAGGGTGTCATTGATCTTTTTTATAAGCTTTCTTTCTCTATCACGGTTTCTTAATTCTAGAGCCATATCAGACTCTTGGCTTGCTCTATCATTGGGATCAGCATAAGAAGTGACGTCATCCTGCATATGCGATACAGTTCTATCGATATCATGACTTAGCTCAATTTTCCAATCATTTAGTATTTTTATAAAATGCTTTAATTGAGACTTGCTCATATATTTTTCTCCTGCTTTAGGTGTATATGACCTAAATTCTTTCAATCCAGAAGATGAAGACTTTTTAGCTACAGGCTTTGCAACCACCTTTTTAGCTACAGGCTTTGCAACCACCTTTTTAGCTACAGGCTTTGCAACCACCTTTTTAGCTACAGGCTTTGCAATCACCTTTTTAGCCGCTGCCATTGCTTTTTCCATTAATGATTTTTTTGCTGCCATTGACTAGGCTCCAATATAAATTTTTATTTCAACCGCGGAATTTTACACTCTTATGAGATATATGAACAGCAATCAGGATAATAACTTTTGAGCAAGAAGGGTATTCTCCATAAGTGTTGCTACTGTCATAGGACCCACTCCACCAGGAACAGGGCTGATAAAGGAAGCCTTTTCTTTTGCAATCGAGAACTCAACGTCTCCAACTAATTTTCCTTCAACACGATTGATTCCTATATCAATAACAATGGCTCCTTCCTTGATCCATTCTCCTCTAACGAGATTTTTTATCCCTGCGGCCACTACAACCAAATCAGCCTGACTCACTTTTTTTTCGAGATCCTTTGTCCTACTATTACAGATCGTCACCGTACAATTTTCGAGTAATAGTTCGAGCGCCATGGGTCGACCTACATTATTAGAGGCACCCACAACTGTGGCATTCATTCCAGTTAAATCTACATCTAATGTTTTGAGCATTTTGATGACACCGAAAGGGGTGCATGATCTTAGCTTAGGCCTTTTGATCGCTAATAAGCCAATATTTAATGGATGAAACCCGTCCACATCCTTATTGGGGCTGATAGCTTCAATCACTAATTTCTCATCTACATGCTTGGGTAAAGGAGACTGAACTAGAATTCCATCAACGGTTTCATCATCATTCAATTTTTTCACCAAAGCTAATACTTCATCTTCACTGACATCACTTTTTAAGTCGATAGAAATAGATTTGATGCCAATTTTTTCACAAGCAATTTTTTTATTACGAACATAGACTTCGGAAGCTGGATTGTCGCCGATTAATAAAACTGCTAAACAGGGAGCTCTAAACCCATCAATTTGTCTTTGAGCTATTTCCTCTTTAAGCNTTAAAAGAAGATCCCCTGCAATTTTCTTTCCATCAATGATTTTAGCTGCCATACAATTATATTTTCATTAAGGTTAACAAGTGTTTTATTTTAACAGAAGCTCTATTTAAAGAAATAATTTCATCTAAAATGAAATTTGACCAAAGTTAGTATTTAGGCTATATTTGCGCGTTCGGGGTGTAGCGTAGCCTGGTAGCGCGCCTGCTTTGGGAGCAGGATGTCGGGAGTTCGAATCTCTCCACCCCGACCAAGTTTAAAGTAATAAAAGCAAGCCCGTAAATATGCATTACTATCTTTAGTTAGCTGCCCGTAGCTCAGTTGGATAGAGCATCTGCCTTCTAAGCAGAGGGTCACAGGTTCGAATCCTGTCGGGCAGGCCAATTTTATGGTGGCTGTAGCTCAGTTGGTAGAGCCCTGGATTGTGATTCCAGTTGTCGTGGGTTCGAGCCCCATCAGCCACCCCATTATTAAAATTATCNTTCCAAATCTTTTTTGAAACNTATAAATTCCTTTAGAATTGAGCATATGCAAGATAATCAATTAGAAAGGTACAGCCGACATATTCTTTTGCCAGAAATTGAGTATGCTGGACAAGAAAAATTACTTAATAGTCATGCTTTGATTGTTGGTGCAGGTGGCTTAGGCTCTCCAGTAGCAATTTATTTGGCTTCTTCTGGAGTGGGAACTCTTACAGTTTGTGATTTTGATGATGTAGATCTCAGTAATTTACAAAGACAAATATTACATTCTGAATCGACCATAGGTATCAATAAGGCAGTATCCGCTAAACACTTTCTCAACAAAGTTAACCTGGAAATTAACGTCATACCAGTAGAGGGCAAATTAGATATAGCCTCCATGAAAAAAATTGCTACTAATGCAGATGTCATTATCGACTGTTCAGACAACTTTACTACTCGATATGCTCTCAATCAGATTGCATTCGACTTAAAAAAACCGTTAGTCTCAGGAGCAGCTATAAAGTTTGAGGGACAACTTAGTGTATTTGATTTTAGAAACCCTCTTTCTCCTTGTTACGAGTGTTTATTTCCAGACACCCAAGATGATCAGGAATTACGATGCTCTGATCATGGTGTTTTTGCTCCTTTGGTAGGAATGATTGGTTCAGCACAAGCAGCCGAGGTAATAAAAATACTCTTAAGTATTGGCGAGACTTTGGTAGGGTCATTGGGAATACTTGATATTAAGAGTATGAAATGGCAAATGTTTACGGTAAAAAAAGACCCAGCTTGCAAGGTTTGTTCAGAAAAATAGCTCAGTGCCGCAACAAAGCTACCATGATAGAATTATGATCTTACTAAAGAAAAACTTTTCATGAAAAAAGAATTACCTAAATCATTTGCTCCAGTAGATATTGAAAATAAATGGTATGAATTTTGGGAGTCTAAGGGTTATTACCAGATTGGCCAAGATGATACAAAGCTAGAGAACTTTTCTATTTTACTGCCCCCTCCTAATGTCACTGGTCAGCTTCATATGGGGCATGGGTTTAACCAAACACTAATGGATATGCTAACGCGGTATCATCGGATGAAGGGCGACAATACGCTTTGGCAGCCAGGTACCGACCATGCAGGCATTGCTACGCAAATTGTTGTAGAAAGACAGTTAGATCAGGAAGGCATTTCACGCCATGATTTAGGGCGAGAGAAATTTATTGAAAAAGTATGGGAATGGAAGAATTTTTCAGGCGGAGCGATTACTAAACAAATGCGACGTCTAGGGACTTCCCCCGATTGGGGCAGAGAACGATTTACAATGGACGAAGGATTGTCCAAAAGCGTAACGGAGGTTTTTGTAAAGCTATACCGTGATGGATTAATTTATCGTGGAAAAAGACTGGTGAATTGGGATGTGACTTTACAAACTGCGGTATCAGATCTTGAGGTAGTTCAAGAGGATGGAAATGGCTTCTTATGGCATATTAATTATCCGCTCACTGATAGCAAAACTAGCCTCACCATTGCAACTACAAGACCAGAGACTATGCTGGGCGACTCAGCGCTCATGGTTCACCCAGACGATGACCGCTATAAAAAATACATTGGAAAGATGGTTCTTATTCCTCTAATAGACAGGGAAATTCCTATTATTGCTGATGATTACGTAGATCCAACCTTTGGAACAGGAGTAGTTAAGGTGACTCCAGCGCACGACTTTAATGATTACGCTGTAGGCCAAAGACATAATCTACCTATGATTAATATTTTAACTTTAGATGGGCAAATTAATGAAAACGGAACACCTGTTTATGAAGGAATGGATAGGTTTGAGGCGAGAAAAAAAATTATTGAAGATCTTAAGGCAAAGTCTTATTTAGAAAAAATAGAAAAACATGCATTAAAAATTCCTAAAGGCGACAGAACAGGGACAGTTATTGAGCCTATGTTAACCGACCAGTGGTATGTTGCAATGACAAAAAGTAATACAGCAAATGGCAAAAGTATTGCGCAGGAGGCGTTGGATGTAGTCAAGGCTGGAGAGATTAAGTTTTATCCAGAAAATTGGGTTAATACCTACAATCAATGGCTAGAAAATATTCAGGACTGGTGTATTTCTCGACAGCTCTGGTGGGGCCATCAGATACCAGCATGGTATGGAGATAACCAAGAGATTTTTGTGGCACACACATTAGAGGAAGCGCAGAGCTTGGCAAAGAAGGATGGCTACACGGGCCAACTAAGAAGAGATGACGATGTGTTAGATACCTGGTTTTCTTCAGCGCTATGGCCGTTTTCTACATTAGATTGGACCCCAGAATATCCTGCACAATCTAATTCAGCCTTAGATAGATATTTACCCTCCTCAGTCCTTGTAACAGGCTTCGATATTATCTTTTTCTGGGTGGCGCGTATGGTGATGATGACAAAGTATGTCACGAACCGGATTCCTTTTAAGCATGTGTATGTCCATGGATTGATCCGTGATGCAGAAGGCCAAAAAATGAGTAAATCGAAAGGCAATGTTCTTGATCCAATAGATTTAATTGATGGCATTTCTCTGGATGACTTATTGAAGAAACGAACCACAGGCTTGATGAATCCAAAACAAGCAGAATCGATTATTAAGAAGACAACTAAAGAATTTCCAGAGGGCATTTCATCCTATGGTACCGATGCACTGCGTTTCACTTTTGCCAGTCTTGCAAGTCCTGGAAGAGACATCAAATTTGATTTACAGCGATGCGATGGCTACCGAAATTTTTGTAATAAATTATGGAATGCATCGCGGTTTGTTTTGATGAATTGCAAAACGGATGACAACGGTTTTGATGAATGTGTCGATGGTTATTTGAGCTTTTCAAAAGCAGACAGATGGATTGTGAGCAGGCTGCAATTAACCTTAAAGAACATTGAGCGAGCTTATGAAGATTATCGGTTCGATCTGGTTTCTCAGGAAATTTATCAATTTATTTGGGATGAGTATTGTGATTGGTACCTAGAATTAGCAAAAGTTCAAATCCAGCAAGGAGGCGAAGCAGAGAAGAGGGCTACCAGAAGGACCTTGTTGGCTACTTTAGAAACTATCTTAAGAATAGCCCATCCTGTCATACCTTTTATTACCGAGGAAATATGGCAAATCATTGGTCCTATGACTTTGAAGCATAATGACTCCATTATGTTAGAACCATTTCCTCAATCAAGAGAAGAGAAAGTTGACGCAGAGTCAGTCAAATGGATGGATACGCTAAAACAAATGGTAGAGCATTGCAGAAGTTTGAGAGGGGAGATGAATATCTCTCCAGCAGAAAAGATACCCCTAGCTTTAGCAGGAAATGATGCAGAAGCTGCAACGTTCATACCGTACTTAATTGGTTTGGCCAAGCTTTCTAGCGTAGAGGTCAGTGACGACCTACCAAAAAAAGAAGCTCCAGTAGCAATCATTGACGACTATAAGTTAATGTTGAATATTGAGATAGACGTCGAGGTGGAAAAGGAAAGATTACAAAAAGAAATAACTCGCTTAGAGAATGAAATTAATAAAGCTCATTCTAAATTGGATAATGCGAATTTTGTTGCCAAAGCACCATCTGAGGTTATTAGCCAAGAAAAAGATAGGCTAGAGAGTTTTACTGCCTCAAAGACAAAGTTTATTAAACAACTTCGAAATTTGAACTAAGCTTTTTCAATAAAGAACGTTGTTACGCTTTCATGATCCTCAATCGATAAAATTTTATGTCCGGTTTGCTTGCAGAAAAAATCAAAATCTTTTTTTGCGTCTTTGTCCGTAGTCATGATTTTTAGCACCCCTTTTCTTTCAAGCTGGTTAAGACCCTTCTTACATTTGAGCATAGGCATTGGGCACTTTAATCCTATGGCATCGACTTCCGCATCAAAGTTAATCATTTCTGCATAAACTCATACCCAGCTTGATGCCAAGCTAGAACACCACCAACTAAGTTGTATATATTATTAAACTGATGTCCCTCAGCGAGTAAGCCGGCAGTTCCAGAACGAACACCTACATGACAATAAAATATATAATGATGATCAGCATTTTGTGTTTCTAGCCATGCGCCAATCGATGCAAGCGGGACATGCAATGCTTTTTCAATCATGCCTTTAGCAACTTCGTTATCATTTCTAACATCTACCAAGATAACTTCTTCCTTGTTGAGTAGCGTCTTTAGCTCTCCTGGACCAATATTCTTCATAGGTGATGTTATTTACTGAAAGGCTCTACATCGCCTGGGTTTCTGAGCATTTTATCCACCTCACCAAGATGTAACTCTTCCGTATAAATCATCGTCCTTGCATATTCTTCTAACATGATTGATTCTCCTTCTACTAAGCTAAGCAAAGCCTTGTAAGAATTCAGGGAATCTTTTTCATGCTCAAGTGACTCTCTAAGAATAGTCCCAATATCATGGTTGTGTGTTTCAAGAAGAGGGCCAATAGCTAGGGAAGGATGACCACCAAGGTTGGTTATTAATTCTCCCGCCTGGTTGGCATGGGTAAGTGATTCAGTAGCTTGATCACGCAACCAGCTGGTAATGGGAATTCGACTGTAGCCATAGACCATTAGAGCGTAATGCGTATACCTTACAACACCAGCCAATTCGAATTCTAATATCGTATTTAATGCATCTATAATTTTTTGATTATCTTTCATAATGATCCCCAGTAATTGTATTTAGAGTGATTATACCGATAAGAAAATAAATTATCGGAATGAGAATTATTGTCATTCTTATCTTACAAAAATGACATAGCGATAGAGAAGAAATTTAACCCAGACATAATCATTAAAGACCAGAATGTGCACTTCATGCCCTTCACCCTTAAATCAATATCCATTTCCTCTTTTAGAAAAGATTGTGCATGCAAAAATCTTCCTATTAAAAAAAGCCCACCAACTAAAATAATAATGAGGGTATTAAAATTATTGATCTCAAGGCATGCCATGAGAATTAAACCAAGAGGGACATACTCATTAAAGTTGGCGTGAGCCCGAATAGCCTTCTCTAAGGGCTCAGATTTTCCATGCCCCACCGAGATTTTAGATTCACGACGCAGCCGGATAACATTCTTTGCCAGCTTAATATAAATGAATGTCAAAACTGATGCAAAAAAAGCGGTAATTAATAACATAGGTTAATTCCTTGCAAGTAAGGCAGCACCAATAACACCCGACGAATCCCCCAGTATATTTCTTACTATGGGAGTGGTTGGATGTTCATGAAATATTTTATTATAAGCTAGTTTTTTCCCGATATCATAAAGACCTTGGTGGTTAGATAGACCACCACCAAGTACAACAATATCGGGATCAATGATGTTGATGACATTTCCCAGTGCGAGCCCAAAGTCAGCATAAAAATTATTTAAAATAACCCGATCTTTTGCCCCATACCTTTTTCTGTTCAAAAATTGTTCTGCAGTAGTATTAAGAACATTATTGTCTCGAAGGATTTTTTCAAGTCCACCTCCAGAGAGGTACATTTCAATACAACCATTTTTACCACAATAACATTTAAGACCATTGCTATGAAGCACAGAGTGTCCCCATTCCCCAGCGATTTTCTGGGGCCCTATACGAAGAGATTGATTAATAACAAAACCACCACCACATCCAGTCCCCATGATCACCCCAAAAACTAGCTGATGTCCTTTTCCAGACCCCATAATAGCTTCAGCTAAAGCAAAGCAGTTAGCATCGTTCTCTACATATATTTCATGCTGAATTTTGTCTTCGATTAATTTTTTTAACGGCAGGCCATTTAAACATAGGGTGTTGGAATTTCTAAGAAGCCCTTTATCGACAGATAGAGAACCCGGGGTGCCCACCCCAACGCTGTGTGACGCAGAACTGATAAAAGCTTTTGCATCTTCATACAATAAACCTATTTGACTGATAATATATTCAGGGCCATTAGCACTTCCGGTTAGCAATCTTTTTTTGTATATTAGGTCTAGGTTGGTGTCCAGAATAGCTATCTCTGTTTTTGTTCCGCCAAGATCGATGCCGATGTGGTATTTTTTTGTCATTATCTTTGAATCTTATCAAGATTTCTTAAATAACGATAATAGAACGAGCAGGTAATGAAGGGTCTACTAAGATGGTGGCCGGAGACAGAATCGAACTGTCGACACGAGGATTTTCAATCCACTGCTCTACCGACTGAGCTATCCGGCCATCAAAACTTTACGTGCGAAATTATATCAAACTTATCGGATTTATAGTTTCTTAGATACAAGTATTTAATGGGGACGTACTTTTAGCCCTAAATACCCATATTTATTTAATACCATAAAAGCTATGAACAAAATCAAGGCATACCCTATGTTTGATGGTAAATAGGCCCATAAATTATCCTGAAGGAAAGACATTAGACTATAAGTAGGGTTCGAAGGTAATATATAAAGGTAATAATGACTTCCATAGGATATCAAGAAACCTAGCAATATGACCCAAAGAACGCCTTGGCTAAATGAACGACCATTGCCTGCTTTGATCTTGCTTGCAACGAACCATGCTAAAGGGTAAATCGAAAGATGCAGCAGGTAACCAAGATTGAGCAGGCCGATTTCAGAGTAACTTTCTTTATAGATAGCAAAACTATCAACAAAAACAAGCGTTAAAATAAAGAGAAATAATAGCCTTCCAGACTTAAACAACATTCCCACAGCAAAAAAAATAATGAGACTAGCGTCTGGTAGGGCAAAAGATGTTAGCTCGTGACTAATTCTTGTAAGAAAGATAAAAAATAGCAGCGCACCAATCGCAAGGACATGCAGAAGCTTCTCTTCTTTAATTTGCATAACGTTTCTCAATAAAAAATGATTAACAAATTCTAACATCTAGTCACCCTTTTTTTTAAAAATTTACCTTAATACCTGCCAAGAACGACCTTTCAAAGCTTGACACATAGAAACTGTTTCCGTTTACCGCTATGGCATTCGTATGCTCAAAGATATTATTAATAGAACCAAAAATAGCGACGTCCTCAAATTTACTAACATTTTTTAGGTTATAGTTAATTGATACATCAGTGGAGCTGTATAGAGGTTGCTCTTTATCTCTTGCATTAGCAAAATCACCCATATCATAAGATCGTTCACGCCAAGCGTGACTGAGAGTAATAAACCCGTTACCTATAAACTGATAATTCACATTGGCTATTAGGGTTTGTCTTGGCACCCCTGGCATATCATTACCATCAGTAAAGCCTTGTGCGTTGCTACCTATTTTTGCTTTAACAAAATTATAATTAATGCCAAGAACTGTTTTGTTTCCTACCTTGTGTGTATGTTGAATTTCTAGGCCATACTTTTCTGAGTTATCAATATTTTCATTAATGAATGAATTGGGGTTATAAACGATTTCATCCTCAAGGTCTGAGTAGTAAGTTGTAAATAGCGTGGAATGATGCTGTTCTTTGTAATTAAATCCCACATTAATTGTATTGGATTTTGCTGGATCAATAAATGCATTAAACGTTCTATCTACAACAGGATAACCTACCCCTATAAAAAAACGATCCACATCTGGCGCTAGATAAGCATGACTTATGTTGGTAAAGATCGAAAATTGATTATTAATCTGGTAATTAATACCAGCTTCATAGGCATTCAATGATTCTTCTGTTTTAAGAGACGAGACCCCATTATAGGTATAGTCGACTTTTTCATGCCTCAGTCCCCCGCTGATCAAAATAGCATCAGTTAGTTGAGTTTCAGCCTCCACAAAAATTGCTTTATTCTTTTTTGTTACGTCGCCAACACCATCTTTTCTTTGGGCATCTGTAACTTGAATGCCTGATGTAAAAGCATACTTTTCGCCATGGTAAGGAAGTGATATGTTGAATGATTCGGTATCGTAGTCTTGGAGGGAATTACCATAGTAGGCTTGAGAGTATAAAGACATATCCTCTTTGAAATAGCTCATATTAATGCCAAGGTTATGGTTAAACTGATAGCTCGTTTTTAGTGAATAGCTATCGGTATCATAGTCATTGTTTGTGTATTCATTTCCTGTGCCATTTTGACTCGGGTCTGCTAAAAGCTGAGTTTTTTTCAGATTATTTGGAAAATAATTATTACTTCTCGAATTCAATATACTCATGTTGACCTTTAAATCATCAGTGAGCGCTAGATTCAGGGTTAATTTATTGTAATCATTATTTGACTTTGCTTTGTCTCCTGAGGGGTCTGAAACGACCTGCCCATCATTTTTTTCTGAGCTAGTATTAAGCATAATATTGAAGCTGTCGCCTTGATAACCCGTATTAAGGATATTGCTTTGAGCACCTTGGGTCCCTATTACTGATTGGAAGCTTTGCTCAACCGTATTTTTCGTTATGATATTAATGACCCCTGCCATGGCACCATCACCGAAGCGCACGGAACCAGAACCTCTCAATATTTCAATTCGCTCAATACTTTTTAAGGGTATATTGCCAATAATTTGAGGTACCGTATCAATGCGATTTAGTCTTTCGCCATCCACATTAATCACAATATTTTGAAAACCCGCTTCCATCCCATAGCCACGCATATCGATAAAAGGACTAGCTTTATTGCCGTATTGAGGTTGAATATTTATAGAGGTATGTTGTGAGAAGAAATCAAATAAACTGAAACTGCCAGACCGATCAATATCGATTTCGGTATAGATTTCCTTTGAGGATGTGGAGCTTATTTCTTGTGCCTTGTATTGATCCTCAAGCACCATAATTTGATTTGTTGTTAATGATTCTGCATAAACGATTTGTGAAGAGATGATACTTAATAGTAATAATTTTTTTAACACAAAAAACCTTCCAAATAAATGACCACTCAACCCCGAATGGATTAAAAAGATACAAATATAGTGGGAGAAAGATTTAAATATTAACTATTTATTTCTTATATTGCCTCCCCGCAATATATTTAAATGAACTGGGCATTAGGCCGGTATCCGGGCTCATAAGACTAGATAAATGCCTTCCCAAGAAAAAATCATTTCTCAGTGGCTCGATATTTATCCACACTTATTTACCGTTGCGGGGGCAGCGTAAGTATTTCACTTAACTTCCCGTTTAAACATAGTTTCTAAAGAATTTATGTCACCTAACAACAAAAATCATAGTAGCAT
>JGI26082J51739_10000140_pt1 | contig 42463 bp, 34 predicted proteins | sample SaaInl5LU_22_DNA_FD_51739 | JGI IMG/M metagenome (IMG submission 51739)
GTTAAGAAAGAAAAAGATACAAAAGTGAAAAAAGAATAATCACTTTGCATGACTAAGTTTTAAAGCATCCGCCTCTAAGCGGATGTTTTTATTTACCGCACATATTAACAAGCGTTAATAAAACGATACGAAGAGGTTAGCGAGTATTGTATCTTTACAATACAAGATAAACCATGCAGCAATACCACGACTTACTCAATCATATCATGGCAAATGGCTATGATAAATCAGACAGAACGGGAACGGGAACGCGAAGTGTGTTTGGCTACCAAATGCGATTTAATCTCGAAGAAGGTTTCCCCTTGCTAACTACCAAAAAAGTATTCACCAAAGGTATAATTCACGAGCTGTTATGGTTTATTGCAGGGAATACAAACATTCAATACCTTGTACAAAATGGCGTGGGTATTTGGAATGAATGGCCATTTCAAAGTTACTTGAAGCAAAAGGGGCTCGAGGAAACATTCCCGAAGCACAGCGAATCATGGAAAGCAGAGTTAAAAGCTTTTGTTGAACGCNTTAAAACAGATGACACTTTCGCGGAACAGTATGGAGAATTAGGTCCCGTTTACGGTCGTCAGTGGCGAAATTTTGAAGGTGTTGACCAATTAAAACAAGTAATTGAGGACATTAAAGCAAAGCCCGACAGTCGACGATTAATTGTGTCCGCTTGGAATCCAAAAGATATTCCCGTTATGGCAAAATCTGGTTTACCGCCGTGTCATACTATATATCAGTTTTACGTAGCTAATGGCAAATTAAGTTGTCAACTCTACCAAAGAAGTGCTGATGTATTTTTAGGAGTTCCTTTTAATATAGCCTCCTATGCCCTCCTCACCCACATGATTGCACAAGTTTGTGGTTTAGGTGTAGGTGATTTCGTCCATACCTTTGGTGATGCCCACATCTACAGTAATCATTTCGATCAGGTGAATGAACAATTAAGTAGAAACTTTTATGAGCTGCCAACGCTCAAATTGAATGCTAAAATACAATCACTGTTTGACTTCAGACACGAAGACATCGAGATTATAGATTACCAGTGTCATGCGGCGATTAAAGCGCCTATAGCTGTATAATATCAAAGAAATGGTTTAGTGGTGGCACGACTTGGAGTCGTGCCACCACTAAGTTCAGAAAAATAAAATTGTAATTAGGCTCTCCTCGCCTAGCCGACCATTTTCAATGTTTGAAACAACTTATCGAGTTATCCTAAAGTATACTATTATTTCAACTCTATAATAACTTCATTCTTTCTTCCGACCATTTCGAAAGGTGGATTATAGCCCAAGAAATAACTCTTATTCGTGTATGCTATTCCTTCTCGATCGAGTGCTTGGAGCAATTCAGCTTGGTATTGGTCAATCTTTTCTGAATCTGCCCATCCCCCGAAAGTTATAGCGGCAACTTTTTTAGCTGGCATTTCAGTAAACTTAATATTCTCGGTATTCGGTTTAGGTAAATCTTCTTTTTTGTAAGCTTTAGGAATAAGAAACATCATGGTCATTGAATCTTCTAGGCTCATAGCAACAGGACTAGTCATTGCAATCTTTTCATTCCTTTCATTTCCACCAAAAATGTATCCAGCTAAAGCCGAAAACCCTTGCCCTGAAGCTTCCTCATATTTATCCGTAGGTATGGTAAATGAAGTAAACAAGCTGGCTTCATATTGACGAATTTCAAAATCGCCATATTTTTGAATAACTATATACGGGTAGGATTCTATATTCCTGGAAGTTGACATCGCGTAGGCTTGAACGGCCAAGAAACCTAACAAAATGACACTAACGCTAATTAAAATAATTTTCATTCGATGTATTTAATTTACTCTGTTCAGAAAACAATTTTATTTAGGGAAATGTTCCAGCTCACACAAAATCAACTTTTGAGTAACGGTCATAAAAAAAGGCCTTCACCTTGTGAAGACCTTTCGTGATTAGGTACTAATTATATGTGTAATTACGCTTTTTTAACGTTAACTGCATTTAATCCTTTACGACCTTCTTGCAAGTCATACGTTACTTCGTCGTCCTTGTCAATTGAATCTACTAATCCCGAAACGTGCACGAAATATTCTTGCCCGTCCGCTTCGTCTTTTACAAAACCAAAACCTTTGGTCTCGTTGAAAAACTTAACTGTTCCTTTGTTCATGATAATTTGTTTAATTTACAACAAAGGTACACCGATTATTGATATATTCATCATTCTAATAATTTATTGCGTATTTCTTTCGAAAATTATAAGAAATAAGCTCACATTTTATCTCTACCTTTGCCCGCTGAAATAAAAACGACTATGCAGTCTATAAGAAACATCGCGATTATCGCCCACGTTGACCATGGTAAAACTACCCTTGTCGATAAGATCATTCAAGCTTGTAAAGTTTTCGACGAAAGAAAAGAGGTGCAAGAACTATTATTGGACAACAACGATTTGGAAAGAGAACGCGGTATAACTATTCTATCCAAGAATGTATCGGTGAATTATAAAGATGTTAAAATCAACATTATTGACACTCCTGGTCACGCCGATTTTGGAGGTGAAGTCGAACGTGTATTAAAAATGGCGGACGGCGTGTTATTGTTAGTAGACGCTTTTGAAGGTGCCATGCCACAAACACGTTTTGTATTGGGCAAGGCAATCGAATTAGGCTTAAAACCAATTGTTGTGGTTAACAAAGTCGATAAAGAGAACTGCACTCCAGATATTGTTCAGGAAGATGTATTCGAGCTAATGTTCAATTTGGATGCAACCGAGGAGCAATTAGACTTTGTAACTATTTACGGTTCAGCCAAACAAGGATGGATGAGCACAGACTGGAAACAGCCTACGGATAATATTCTTGCTTTAATGGATGCTATTCTATCAGAAATACCTGAAGCTCCAATATTCGAAGGGACCCCACAAATGCAGATCACCTCGCTTGATTTCTCTGCCTTTACTGGGCGAATTGCCGTAGGACGAGTATTACGTGGCACACTTAATGAAAACCAGGATTACACCTTATGTAAAAAGGACGGAAACAAAAAGGTTCGAATTAAAGAGTTACACACCTTTGAAGGTATGGGTAAAGTTAAAGCTAAATCTGTAAGAAGTGGTGATATTTGTGCTGTGACGGGTATTGAAGACTTTGAAATTGGTGATACAATTGCAGATCTTGAAAATCCAGAACCCTTAGAAAGAATTGCCGTTGACGAGCCAACCATGAGTATGTTATTCACTATCAACTCCTCTCCTTTCTTCGGAAAAGAAGGCAAGTTTGTGACTTCTCGCCATTTACGCGATCGCCTATATAAAGAATTAGAAAAGAATCTTGCCTTGCGGGTAGAAGATATGGATACCGAGGACAAGTTTATGGTTTACGGTCGCGGGATTCTTCACTTATCTGTTTTGATTGAAACTATGCGTCGTGAAGGTTACGAATTGCAAGTAGGAAAACCACAAGTAATATTCAAAGAGATAAATGGTCAGAAAAATGAGCCGATGGAAACATTGGTTGTAGATGTTCCTGAAGACAAATCAGGTAAAGTAATCGAATTGGTAACCCAGCGAAAAGGCGACTTATTGATTATGAACCCTAAAGGCGATTTGATGCACTTGGAATTTGATATTCCATCGCGTGGATTGATTGGATTAAGAAATAATATTCTGACCGCNACTGCTGGAGAGGCAGTCATGACGCATCGCTTCAGAGAATATGCACCGTACAAAGGAGAAGTACCGTCACGTTCTAAAGGTTCTTTAGTTTCTATTGAAAAAGGTCAAGTACTAGCCTACTCATTAGACAAATTACAAGATCGAGGCAAATTCTTCGTAGAACCTGGTGACCAAGTATATATCGGCCAAGTAATTGGCGAACACACCCGTTCGAATGATTTAGGCATCAACCCAATCAAAGGCAAGCAGTTAACAAACATGCGAAGTGCTGGTTCGGATGGCAATGCGAAAATTGCTCCGAAAGTAGATTTCTCATTGGAAGAATCCATGGAATACATCAATGATGACGAATACCTCGAAGTAACGCCGGAGAGCTTGCGTATGCGAAAGATTCAGTTTAAACCGTAAATCGAGTGCTGCACAGACAGATGTCAGTTGTCTGATCTCAGATTGGTTTTAAGAATCTTAGTGTTATCCGTAAGACTTCCTACTAAGCTAGTCAAACTGCCCTACTGTGTGTTCGCTGAATGCCTGTAAATACCTTCTTAATTAGGCTGTCTATTATCCCGAGCATTCACTCACGGCAGGCTGAGTCAGTAAACCTATTTTTTTTATTAACTAAACGGCCCGCCTTCTACTTGAACAATATCTCTTCCAAAAGGTGTCAAGCTCAAACTCATCAACTTAAAATGCTGTTTGGCAAAAGGTAAGCCGATAATTGTAATGGCAAACAATAAGCCCAAAAGCAGATGAGTTAAAACTATAGGAATAGCGCCTACAAAAAACCAGATAATATTCATCAATGAATATAAACATCCATTACCATCTTCCACCTTCCTAGCCTCCAATCCAAAAGGCATTAACTCAAAATACGCCAATTTAAAACATTGGAATCCAAAAGGTATTCCAACAATGGTTAAACACAATGCTATTCCAGCCACAGCGTATTCACAAGCGGTTACAAAACCACCAAATATCAACCAAACAATATTTCCAATTAGTCTCATGTTTATTTTATTTTAATATCTAATTAGTACATCTCTATTGAAAGTCCTAAGTTTGCACTCCCAATTAAATTAATTAGCTAAAATTATATAAAAATGAAAGACTTTAGTTTGCAATCGTGGGTTGAAGTAAAACAAGAATCAGATTTCACCATACAAAACCTCCCTTTTGGCATTTTCTCTACACAAAAAAAATCTGCTCGGGTAGGTGTTGCAATCGGAAATAAAATAGTAGATATATTGGAACTGGCAAACAATGGCTTTATAGATTTTGATACCACATTATTCGATACAGATAAGTTAAATGATTTTATGGCTCTCGGTAGACCGGCAGCAAGTAAACTCCGTAATCGTCTGCAAGAATTATTGAATGAAAACAACGATGAACTCAGGGATTCAACTCATCGAGGAAGCATTATGGTCAACATGTCCGAAGCGACCATGCACATGCCTGTACAAGTAGGTGATTACACCGACTTTTACAGTAGTGAAGATCACGCGCGCAATGTCGGAACAATGTTCAGAGACCCCAATAATGCCTTATTACCAAACTGGAAACATTTGCCAGTCGGTTATCATGGCCGTGCCAGTTCAATCGTTGTTTCACCAGCTGAAATACACCGGCCAAAAGGTCAAACCAAGGCGGATGACGAAGCAGCACCAAGTTTTGGTCCTACACGCTTATTCGATTTCGAATTAGAAATGGCATTTATCACTTGTAAGCAAACAAAATTAGGAGAAAGTATTCCAATTGAAGAAGCAGAAAATGCTATCTGGGGCATGGTTATCTTTAACGACTTAAGTGCTCGAGATATTCAAAAATGGGAATATGTTCCCCTCGGTCCATTTCTTGCTAAAAACTTTGGTTCAGTTATTTCTCCTTGGGTTGTAACTATGGATGCGCTCGAACCTTTCCGCACAAAAGGATACGAACAAGACCCTGAGGTTCTGCCCTATTTAAAACCAAATAAAGATGCAAATTTTGATATCCATCTCGAAGTTGCCCTTCAACCGGAAAGTGGAGAAGCGCAAACGATTTGTTCTTCTAATTACAAATTCATGTATTGGAACATGAACCAGCAGCTGGCTCATCAAACAGTTAACGGGTGTAATATCAACGTAGGTGATATGTATGCATCGGGTACAATCAGCGGACCAGAAGAAAATCAATACGGATCAATGCTTGAATTGACTTGGCGTGGAACAAAACCTATTACCTTATCCGATGGTTCTGAGCGCAAATTTATGCAAGATGGCGACACTTGTATCATGCGCGCACATGCTGAAAAAGAGGGTGTTCGAGTTGGTTTTGGCGAAGCAATAGTTAAAATATTACCAGCCACCTAATGGCTTCAGCTTTCGGACATGCCGCAGCTGCTTGGGCCATTAACAATGTCTTGCAACTGCTCACCCATCTACCTGTTCGCGTTCTTTTTTTAGGTGTTATTTTTAGCATCTTACCCGATATAGATGTCATTGCATTCAGATTTGGAATACCTTACGAGAGCATGTGGGGGCATAGAGGCATCACGCACTCCATATTATTTGCATTTGTACTTTGCGCCTTAACTACACTCATGGTGGCCAAAACGAAAAAAGAACATCTCACTTTTTTCTTCTTTTTATTTCTCGCTACGCTATCACACAGTTTGTTAGATGCGTTAACTACAGGAGGAAAAGGTGTAGCATTTTTCGCACCATTTGACAACACACGCTATTTCTTCCCCTGGCAAGTGATTAAGGTCTCGCCTATCGGCGTTAAAAACTTTTTTTCCGATCGAGGCGTTGCTGTTTTATTGAGCGAACTCAAATGGATTGGCATCCCTTTACTAATTAGTTTGTTTATCTTGTATATTCGAAAATTCAAACAAGTATGATTTCATTTGACCCATTATCTATACCTATTCCGAAAAGGCATCAATATATTACTGGAGCAGTTGGGCCTCGCCCAATTTGCTGGGCAAGTACAGTAAACGAGCATGGAGATTCAAATCTCGCCCCGTATAGCTTTTTTAATGCCATTGGTTCTAATCCGCCTACACTTGTATTCTCGAGCAACCGAAGAGGTCGAGATAATTCAACAAAAGATACGCTGCATAACATCAAGGCGACTAAGGAGGTAGTAATCAATGTAGTGCCCTTTGATTTAGTTAATCAAATGAATATTAGCAGTACAGACTACGATAGTAGTATCAATGAATTTGAAAAAGCGGGCGTCACCGCCATTGCTTCTGCCCTGGTAAAACCAAAAAGGGTAAAAGAAAGTCCAGTCCAATTCGAATGCAAAGTAAAGGATATCATTCACTTTGGCGAGGTAGGTGGTGCGGCGAATCTATTTATTTGTGAAATTGTACAGATGCACATCGATGAAAATATCTTGAATGAAGATGAGATGATTGACCCGATGAAAATCGACCTGGTAGGCCGCATGGGCAAATCCTATTACACCCGTTCGAAAGAAGGAATTTTTGAAATTGACAACCCATTTACTAAAATCAACCTAGGATTCGATGGCCTGCCGAAGCATATAGTTGAAAGTAAAATCCTAACAGGGAACGAAATTGCGCAGTTAGCAATGGAAACCAGTCTACCTGATGAAAAGGAAATTAAAGAAACGAAAGAATCCTTATCATTCAATCGTCCTACTGATCTTGAAAGCCATGCTCGAGACCTCATTCAAGCAGGAGAGATTCGTAAAGCCCTTTGCCTTTTAATATAGATGAAAAAGCTATTGAAATATACCGGTCTGGCTTTAAGCTTTCCCCTTATTCTTTTTTTAAGTTATACCGCGCTTAGAAAAAATCATTTCATTTCGAAAGAACAAGCCAAGGAAACATACCAATTTGAAAACTCTCAATTCATTGAGTGGAAGGGCATACAAGTGCATCTTTTGGAAAAAGGACATAAACATTCTAAGAGCGTCATACTTGTGCATGGCTTAGGTGGCGCCTTGCATGAATTCAATCCACTAGGAGACCGACTTGCAGAACATTACCATGTTGTAAGCTTCGATTTACCCGGATTTGGTTTGAGCGACGCACCTCTACACACTGAAGATATCCAACAAGTGTATTTCGATTTTATGGAATTCATTTTAGAAAATTTTGCGAGAGATACGAGCTACATTGTTGGTAATTCTATGGGAGGGATGATTGCATGGAATACGACTTACATGTTTCCGGATAGAATTCAAAAACAAGTACTTCTCGCACCGGCAGGTTACGATATGGTTCAAATAGCGGAAAAGAATGCAGAATGGATTAATCAACCACACATTCGCTATTTATTGGCTAAAGGAGCCGCTCCTTTTATTGCTAAAAGTAACGTTGAAATGTGTTTCTTTAAGGATGAAGATATTGATCCTATGCTGTTTGAGCGCAAATACGGAATGATGAACAAAGAAGGAAATCTGGAATATCTCAAACAACTTGCTGGTTATAAAAAGTTTATGGATACCGCAATTATTCAGCAAATACAGACCCCCTCTTTGATCATTTGGGGAACAGAAGATGAAATTATCCCATACAGCCACGCCATTCGATTTGATCGCGACTTACCTAACTCGGCATTATTGACTTACGAAAATTGTGGTCATGCACCGATGTTAGAGGAGCTTGACAAGTGTGCGAAAGACATCCTAAACTTTTTTGATTAATATCTCTATTTTTAGACTATGAATACGCAAATAAAAACACCGCTTACCGATTTGTTAAACATCCAATACCCCATTATCCTTGCTCCTATGTTTTTAGTAAGCAATGAAGAGATGAGTATCGAAGCCATCAAGGCAGGTATTGCACCTTGTATTCCTGCCCTGAACTGGCGTACGGATGAGCAAATGCGTGCTGGATTAAAAGAAATTAGAGAAAAAGCAGGTGGACCAATTGGTATAAACTTAATTGTAAACAAATCCAACATCCACTACAAGCGCCAACTGAATACTTGTGTAGATATGAAAATAGATTTCATTATAACTTCGCTTGGCTCGCCTGAAGAAGTAATCAACAAATGCAAACCGCATGGTATCAAAGTCTTTTGTGATGTGGTTGATGTGGCCTATGCAAAAAAAGTGGAAAGCCTGGGTGCTGATGCGGTTATTGCAGTAAATAAAGAAGCTGGTGGACATGCGGGNCCTATGCTAAGTACAGAACTCATTCCTTTACTTAGAGATAATGTGAGCATTCCCGTTATATCTGCAGGAGGNGTTGGAGACGGTGCAGGNATCTGGAANCGAATTCATCAAGATGGCGCAATTGGTGTNAGTATGGGAAGTATTTTTATTGCTACACCAGAAGCTCCCGTATCCCAAGAATATAAACAAGCTTGCGTTGACTACGGAGCAGATGACATCGTGCTAACAACAAAGATTTCCGGCTCCCCTTGTACGGTAATCAATACACCCTATGTTCAGAAAGTAGGAACCAAGCAAAACTGGATGGAAAAATTATTGAGCAAAAATAAAAAGCTCAAAAAATATGTCAAAATGCTCACCTTCTACAAAGGCATGAAAGCCGTCGAAAAAGCAGCATTTAATTCCACCTATGAAACCGTTTGGTGCGCAGGACCTTCGATTGAATACACTAAGGCGATTCGTCCAGTAAAAGATATTGTTGAAGAACTGATTCAACAATACCATGAAGTGAATTTAAGTGAAGAAAAAAAAGAAGCGGCTATGGCGAATAGCGTAGTGAGAAGAAGCTAATCAATTTTTGTATTCGACATTTATCTAATCATCGTTATTTATGAAAATATTACGCAGTACAGTCATAGTTATAGTAGCAATAATGTTACTCAGCAGTTTCGGATTATGGGTCACCGGCAATGCCTTTATCCTTACTGCTATTAGCAGAACCTATTTAGTAGGTAATTCGACGGCCAACATCGATGACTATAAACAGTTTAAAAGCAATACTATTGCAAACAACAAAGTTCGAGAATGGTTATTGGCTGATAATTATGCAACGGATAAATTGCCTCAAGATTTTCGCGATGAGTTAGAGAAAAATGACGCAGTTGCCTTTCTTGTAGTGAAAGACGGTAAGTTGGTAACAGAGTCTTACTTTGATGGCTACGATGAGTGGAGTAAAACCAACTCATTCTCAATGGCCAAAACTGTTGTAACCCTTCTTACGGGCATTGCCATTGATGAAGGATACATTGAAAGTATCAGGCAGCCATTGATTGATTTTTTACCAGAATTTAAAGATGATTCATTAGCACAAAGAGGCTCCTTAGGTTCTCTTTCCACCATGTCCTCAGGATACGATTGGGATGAAAGTTATTACAACCCTTTCAGTCCAACGGTTAAGTTATATTATGGGAGTGATGTTGTAGACTTTCTTACTCGAGGTTCTTTTGCTCATGAGCCGGACACTTACCATTATTACTCAAGTGCATCTACCCAATTACTAGCTATTGCCTTGCGTCGAGCGTTAAGAACTGAAAATCCTGACATTACTTTATCGGATTATTTAAGCGAAAAACTTTGGCAACCTTTAGGAATGAACGATGATGCCTTATGGCATATAGACAATAGCGGCATGGAGCTTGGTTATTGCTGTATCAATACCAATGCGAGAAACTTCGCCAAGCTGGGTCAATTAATGTTGCAAGATGGTGTTTGGAACGGCGACACCCTTGTGTCTCCTGAATATGTTAAGATGATGTACGAGCCGGTTTTTGTGGATTATTACGGGTACAGCACCTGGATTGGAGTAAATGCACCAGAACCCTTTTACTATTTTCGCGGTCATTTAGGGCAATTTGTTATTGTTGTGCCAGACCAGAATATGGTAGTCGTGCGATTAGGAAAAACTGTTGGACAAGGTAAGGTCGAAGACAACTTGAATTCATACATATCTGAGGCTATTAAGGTTGTGGAATCGTAAAGATTTTACAAGATCCACTCTGCAGTTAATTTTACTTTTCGTGAGCCGATGAAACTAACGAAAAGCAGTATTAATTTCCAATATGAGCATCCTATACTGTCTTAAGTCAAAATAATAAAAAATTCAATAGATCAAATAGAAAGGCATGGTCAATTACTCATTTGATTGAATAACCCCAAAAAGATAGCCCTAGCTTTATAGTGGTGGCACGACTTGGAGTCGTGCCACCACTATAGGGGGGATAACTCCATCGTCTAAAGACGAGCAATTTGAGCGCATGAACTAATCAAAGTTCTACCAACAATCGTTCAGTAACCGCCTTACTTAAGGTCTCTGCCTTGTGCCCCTTGTAGCTTACCACCATAGACTCGTCAAAAGGCTCCAAAGATTCAATTCTTAAACGTAGGCCTAGCGAAATAGCTTTCCCATTTAAAAACTTTAAAAAATCATCTGAAGTATTTATAACCGCGGTAATCTTTACTTCATCTCCGCTACGACAATCGCATAATTTGATATAATCTCTCCACATCATCTTGCCGTTTTTGTCGGGTATCGGTGAACCATGTGGATCTATTTCAGGATGCCCCAATAAGGCATCCATTTTAGCAAAAAACGCTGGAGATTGAATGTGTTCGATTTGCTCCGCAATGTCATGCACTTCTTCCCAACCGAACCCCATTTTTTCCACTAAATACATTTCAGTAAGTCGATGCTTGCGAATGATTAAAGCTGCTACTTTATGGCCTTCTTCACTTAGTCGCAAAGGCTTGTAGCTTTCGTATTGAACCATTCCTTTTTTGGCCAATTTCTTCATCATACTGGTTACAGTAGGCATCTTGATATCTAAATGCTTAGATAAGTCGTTAACACTTACCTCACCATCGTTATCCAGAGACAATAGATACAATGCCTTTAGGTAGTTTTCTTCAACCAGTGAATACATGAATCAAAAATAGCGAAAAAATTAACACACTAACGATTTGCTTACATCCCCTAGGTATTAAAGTTCGAAACACCACCACCTATTTCAAAATGAGTATCGGAAGCGAATAAATAATTAATCATCTCAAAGATTCAAATCTTAATCATCAACTATTAAACAAGTCCGAATTATAAAATTCAGTACTTCAGCAAAATATTTCTTATTAATTTTACAGTTATGGAAAACATTTTAGGCTTCTTCGCACCAGGTATTGTATATGCCTACATCTTTGTTTTAAATGCCATTGTTCCCGGCCGTTGGGTCATCGGTTATGTAACTAAAACGGGAACAGATGAAAAATTAAAATACCGTTTAAACGGTTTATTGGTGCTGTTTATAACCCTTGCCACTTGGGCTGGACTATGCTATACAGGAATCCTCCCATGGGACTGGTTTTATACCGTTCGCTGGGCAGCATTGTTTGGCGCGATTTTCTTTGGGCTAGTTTTTTCATTTGCCCTCGTTATCCCTTTCCCAAAAGTCAAATCATCTTTCTTTGCTGACTTCTATTTGGGTCGTTTAGAGAACCCGCAACTTTGGGGTGGACGTATTGATGCGAAGATGTATTTGTATTTGATTGGTGCCATTATGTTAGCTATCAATATCTATAGTTTTGCCGCACACCACTATTCCCAATTCGGTGAAGCCAGCAATATAGGTTTGTTTGTTGCTGCAGGCCTTCTCACCTATTTTATTGTAGATTACTTGACCTTCGAAGAAGTGCATTTATATACCTATGATTTTTTTGCTGAACGAGTTGGTTTTAAATTGGGCTGGGGTTGTATCGCCTTTTACCCTTTCTTTTATAGTATTCCTTTCTGGTCAACTGCTGCTTTAGACTCGCCCAATCAATCACCAATAGTAATTGCCCTCGGAATACTGGTATTTTTCAGTGGATGGAGTTTGGCTCGTGGAGCGAATATGCAGAAATACTACTTTAAGAGAGATCCAAATAAGCGCTTTTTAGGCATAAAACCTGAGACTATAACAGACGGGCAAAGAACATTATTAGTTAATGGCTTTTGGGGCTTGAGTCGACATATCAATTACTTGGGTGAAATCTTAATGGCATCGGGCATTGTGATTGCAATAGGTCATTTACTCCTACCATGGCCATGGTTGTATCCATTGTATTATGTAGCGTTACTCTTCCCCCGTCAAATCGACGACGATAAGCGCTGTGCAGAAAAGTATGGTGCCTTATGGGATGAATACTTGAAAAAAGTACCGTTTCGTATTATACCAAAGATATATTAGACGTCAGTTATCAGCAATCAGATGTCAGATGTCAGTTATCAGATTTCAGAACATAGACTTTTAACAGTCCAACTGACACAAAACAATTCTACAAACCGTCATTCCTGAAAGTGCTGACGAAGGAAGCCTTATCAGGAATCTTTTTTAAGAGTAAACCAATTACCTCAACTATTCAAACATTCAAAACTCAACTATTCACATTTGAGATGTCAGAAGACAGACTTTTAACAAGTCCTGAATACACAGAACAATTAACATTCTAAATCCAAAACAGTTCTGCACACCGTCATTCCTGAAAGTGCTAACGAAGGAAGCCTTATCAGGAATCTTTTTTAAGAGTAAACCAATTACCTTAACTATTCAAGCGTTTAAAATGAAGGCATTCAAAAGAAAGGATTCTTAATTCTTAATTCCTAATTTTTAATTACCTCACACTCCGTACATCTTCCTTGTTGTTTGTCCAATAATCTTAATCGCCCACTTACGAGGCAACACCCTGTGCATAAAAAAACTCGCTAAACGATTCGCGAAACCTGTGATTACTCTCGGCTGCTTACCTAAATTAGCAAAGCACTCCTCAACTACTTCTTCGGGTGTTTGAACTTTTGGTTCAATAATACCCACCTTTTTCGGTTTAGTATTTATAAAATTTGGACTAGAAGTAGCTCCCGCTACGCAAGCAATCACATCCACTCCGCGGTCTTTCCATTCATACCAAAGACTTTCAGCTAAAATAGTATCAAAAGCTTTCGATGCAGCATACGTAGAGAGAAAACCGGATCCCTGTAATCCAGCTAATGACCCCATGAGGACCACCGCTCCTAGGTTTCTTTCCAACATTTTAGTACCAAGCGTTTGCACCAACTCAAGTGGTGTCATGATATTCGTTCGCGCAATTTCCAGGTGATGATTCAAGTCATTCTTTTCAAAAGCCCCGATGTATGATAAACCAGCATTATACACCAAGATATCAATATCGAGGTGTTCTACGGCTGCCAATAAATCCTTAGCGGCATTAGGTGCTGACAAATCAAAAGATAAGGTCTCTACTTTTACTTGGTACTTGCTTTCAATTTCTTTGGCAAGAGCAATCATTGGTTCCAAGCGTCGTGCCACAACTATGAGGTCATATCCTTCCTTAGCCAGGTAATGTGAAAATGCGGCTCCAATACCTTCAGAGGCACCTGCAATACATGCAGTTTTACCATACTTTTTAATTCTACTCATAAATTCAAATTTACTCACTTTTGTAGGCTGTAAAAAATAAAATGTGGGTTATTTACAATCAAACAACCCACATTCAATACGCACAATTTAAGCGGAATCTAGCTAGAAATTAAGCTTTCCTGAAAGAATAAAACTTCTTCCCGGGGCAACAATTCCACTGCTGTAGGTTTTATAGCGTTTATCCAATAAATTTTCCACCCCAGCATTGACCGTAAAGTGCTTATTAACTCGATATGAAGCCTTAAAATTTAAGCAGAACCATCGAGGAGAATAAGGATTACCGTTTGAATCGCTTGCATAGATGTATGGTTTCCCTTGCTCTTCGATAGGTAAATCCTCAAAATCAACGCCACCACTAAACAAAGTATAGAAATCCAAGAGTAAGCCTTTCCCCTTGTAGGTTAAATGGGCAGCACCAAACATAGGAGCAGCGTGTCTCGAACGACTAGTTGACCCGTCATCCAACTCTTCAGTACCTCGCTGGAAATTATACACCGCATTAAGTCCGAAACCCTTAGGTAGTTTCGCTTCAAGGCCAAACTGAACACCATACACCTGTGCATTAGCTGCATTTTGAATAGCTTGTACCTGACTCAATTCACCATCATAAATGATACTATCCTGACCATTAAACAAAAAGTCGCGACGGACCATCGCATCTTGCAAATAGGTATAATAGGCAGTTGCATCAAGTTTTAACCGCTCACCAAAAATATGGGCAAAACCCAATTCCCCGTTATAAACATATTCTGCTTTTAAATCTGTATTGGGCAGCACTACTGAGCCTGGCTCCGAATCAAAGATTTTACCCAAATCGTCAATATTCGGAGCACGGAATCCCGTGGAGAAATTAGCACGAATTGTCGTCTTTGCTCCTGGCGTGTATATTACCCCCAAACTACCTGTTGTGGCCCCCTTGCTTAATTGAACTTCTGATTCGGGTAAAGGATAGAATACTTGATTTTTTCTAAAATCTGCATCAATAAAAAACTGTGCATAGCGTAATCCAGCTTGAAGATTCAATTGCTCACTTACTTGAAAATGATAATTCGCATAAATTCCTGCCGTAGCCCAAGCTGCATTCGGGTAGCGAGATGGTGCCGCAAGCACTTGACTATTTTCAATATTCAATGCGCTACCCTCCGATTGCACTACATTATTGACAAACTCTACACCATAATATACTTCATGCTTACCATAAAAACGCTTCGCAAAATCCAAATTGACTGAATATGCCTTCACCTGCTCATCTCGGCTACTTTCAATAGGATCATTAAAATCTCTATCGACACGACTCTCATTAAAGTATTGATGAGCAAGATTCAGTTGCATCTCGTCGAATAAAACATTAGCTTTTTTACTTGAAAGCTTGAAATGATTCATCATCCACTTTTGAGGTCCATAATCCCAAACGGCGCTTCGAGGCAAACCATTTCGATAACGAATATGCCGATCATACCGACCATAACTGGAAGTTTCAGAATAGTGAAATGCATAGGATAATTCTAATGTCTTCTTCACTTTGTAAGCAAACTTTTGCATCAAATTCATTTGCGAATATCCTGTTGGATTTTGCACCAAAGGATTATCATTTTCCACAATCACATCAGCGCTATCTTGGCGCTGAACATAAAAAGGGCGCAAATATTCATCCGGTCCTTGGGATCCCATTTTCAAATCACCGAAGTCAGAATAGGAAACACTCGTCAACATAGCAAACTTCCGCCATCCGACTTGCACATCAAAGTGACCGGTAAATTCCTTATTCGCAGAAGAAAATCGGGTCAAAGCACTTCCATTGATATAGGTTTTTTCGCTTGATGAAAAGTGTGGGGTTAAGGTGGTGAAATTCATCACTCCTCCAATGGCATCACTGCCATAAATAACAGAGCCAGGCCCAAATAAAACCTCCGTTTGCTCTGTTGCAAAGGCATCTAATGAAATGACATTCTGTATATTTCCACTTCGAAATATTGCCGTATTCATCCTTACACCATCCACCACATACAACAAGCGATTAGTTGAAAACCCACGAATCATAGGACTACCACCACCTTGTTGACTTTTCTGAATAAAAACCTCTCCCGAACTCCCAAGTAAATCAGCAGCAGTTTGCGGGTTTTGCAAAGCGACTTCCGTCATAGAGATGCTCGTTATTTTTCCAGGAACTTCATCATTGTCCTGACGCCATTTTGTGGCACTTACCACCACATCCTTTAAAGAAAAACTGGATGGTTCAAGTTTCACTTCAAAATACCTATCTTTTATTTCCTGATAAGATAATTGTAGGCTTAGGAAACCCATACTTCGAATTTCTATTTTTTCGAGCCCTTGAAAATCAGAGATATCAGCCTCTCCTTTTCCATTGGTAACCACAAACAAGTTAGGACTGCTGCTCGCAATCGTGGCCATCTCAATGGGCTCATTCGTTTCAACATCTTCTATTATAATGATTTGGGCGTTAGCCATACCACCGAACATGATGAGAAAACATGAAAATCTGACTAAAATATTTCGATACATTTTATGCATAACTAGTAATCAATCTAAAGCGCAACCAAAACTAAAGAAAAAAGTACAAACACAGCAATTTGAAAATTGATGGTATTAATAAACTGCATATTAAATTAACTAATGACAGATTTTAGAAAAATACAATGCATGCATTGCTTTTTTTATTTATCTTTGAATCAATAAAAATTGTACTATGGTAAAAGGATGTTCATTTATTGAAAAAGCGGGTAATCCAGAAGAAGTATTCGTACCAGAAGAATTTACGGAAGAACAGTTAATGATAAAAGACATGGTAATTGATTTCTGTCTTAAAGAAATTCAAGAGCCCATGTTGAAAAGAGGAAGAGAGTTATATGCCACGAATGAAGAAGATCGCGCAGAGGTGGCCCGCCTACTTGAAAAATCTGCTGAATTGGGATTATGTGGAGTGGCCATTAGTGAAGAACATGGTGGTATTGATTTAGACTTTAACACAGGACTAATCTTTGCCGAAGCGGGTGCACAAGGCTTTTCTTTTGCAACAACGATTGGATGCCAAACATCTATCGGGTCGTTGCCTATTGTTTACTACGGAACAGAAGAACAAAAAGCTAAATACCTACCAGGAGTTGCCAGCTCAGCACTAAAGGCTTCGTATTGCCTAACAGAACCCAATGCCGGTAGTGATGCAAATTCGGGTAAAACACGTGCCGTATTGAATGAAGCCGGGACGCATTATGTTTTGAATGGACAGAAAATGTGGATTACCAACGGAGGTTTTGCTGACTTGTTTATCGTTTTCGCCAAAATTGATGATGACAAAAAACTATCAGCATTCATCGTTGAAAAAGCCTTTGGCGGTATCACTTTGGGAGCAGAAGAGAAAAAGATGGGTATTAAAGGTTCCTCAACGGTTCAAGTATTTTTTAATGACTGTCCAGTACCCGTAGAAAATATGTTAGCTGGTCGGGAAGAAGGATTCAAAATTGCCTTGAATATTCTCAACTCGGGAAGAATAAAGTTGGCAGCAGGCACAACCGGAGGTTGTAAGTTTGCTATTGACAAAGCGGTAACTTATGCGAAGGAAAGAAAACAGTTTGATACTTCAATTGCGGAATTTGGAGCTATTAAAAATAAAATAGCTCAAATGATTGTGCACACGTTTGCAGCGGATTCTGCTATTTATCAGGTAGGTCGAAACATCGATTTCAAAACTACTGAGTTCAAACAAGCTGGTGAATCTGATGGTGAAGCAAAACTTAATGCATTAAGAGAGTTTGCTGTTGAATGTGCCATTCTCAAAGTAAAAGGATCTGAAAATGCAGATTTTGTATTGGATGAAACCTTGCAAGTTCATGGAGGCATGGGATACAGTATGGAAACTGGTATTGAAATGGGGTGTCGCGATGCGCGAATTACGCGAATCTATGAGGGAACCAATGAAATTAACCGTATGCTGTCTGTTGCAGAATTGACCAAACGTCACCTGAAAAGTAAGGAAATCAATTTGACTCAAGCTGGAAAAAAAATACCGGGTATCCTATTCAAAAACATGTTGCCTTTTACATCGACCGATGAAGCGGCAATTATTGAAAATATTAAAGCTAGCTTTTTATTAATTTCTGGTGCTGCAGGCAAGAAACTTGGAAAAAAACTTGTTGACGAACAAGAAATCGTTATGAACCTTGCAGATATTCTTGCTGAAGGTTTCTTAGCAGAGGCGGCCTATTTGCGTGTACAAAAACTTAAAAATAAATCCATGGTTGAAGCGGATCAGATTAAAATCATGGAAAAAGCGGTGCAAGTGTATTTGTATGATGCCTTGGATAAGGTGCGTAAAGCAGGTAATGAGATTATCGATGCCTACACCGAGGGCTTTAACAAAAAAACTATGCGCTACCTTTTTGGTAAGTTAACACAGCGGTATAACATCAACGCTAAAGAATTAAGACGAGACATCGCCGATTATGCCTACGCCAAAGGTGGTTATCCATTCTAAGTCACAAGCAGATTCAATGATTAAAGCGCTAATAGTATTAAATGCTGTTAGCGCTTTTGTTTTTCACCTCCTATCTCTCCAGGTATAAGCCCCTTAAAATTCCGGTGGAGTAAAACCAATAATGCCATATTGATAAAAAAGAAGGAACCTGTTTTATCTACCTCAATCATATCGCTGAAGAGTAGATTAACAAACAAAGCCATCATAGATAAAAGCACCGCCATGGCGAGGGCTTTCTTGTTGCCAGTCTGTCGATGAAAAACTTTTTCACCCCAGATAAAAAAGGATATTATTAAGCTTAGGAAAATTGTTAAGCCAAGCAATCCTTGCTCCACAGCAGTCATGAGAAAATAATTATGCACACCACTTCTTTCTTGGTTATCGCTAATCCATGTTTCAAAAATAAACACGGTATAATTCTCGTAATTCTCCACAAATCCATTAGGACCAAAACCCACAAAAGGTTTTTCGCCAATCATATGGATCGCTGCAATCCAACGATAGATTCGCTCCATACTACTCACATCTTCTGCCTTAAAAGTAGCATCAATCAAATCACCAAATTCATGTTGAGATACAGTATTTGTACTCGGCGTATAAGTGATATAATGATTTTCATCAGTAATAAACTTTCCAATAAATACAGCAGTAATTAGCGCAGCAATTACTGCAAACTTTGCTAAATGAAAGCGGAATATAAAATAAGACGCTAGCATAACTACAAGGGCAAGGTAGCATGCCCGCGTGTATGAAAAATAAATACCCGCTATATACACCAAAACACTTAGTATTAGTAAATTATACTTAGCGCTGTACTTAGGATACCATGTGCGGGCATAAACAACAAACGGCAGAAACACCACCAGAATAGCGGCATAGTTCACATGGTTTCGATAAAATGGACGCAACACGGGATTGATTAAATCAAAATCAAAACCAACCATCGCATGACGCACCAAGGCTACAAGTACGGTAAAAGTTAAAGGAATAAATATCGCCCAAAACATGCGTTTCACATCTTCCACATTTTTGATTACCAAAGCGGTAACTACCAAAAAAGCCGTAACATACCACCACTTTGCCAGCATAAATTTCATGGAAAACAAGGGCACAGTTGAAAAGATAGTAGCCACAGTTAACCAAACTAAATGCAGCGTTAGGAAAAACATCACCGGATTAAAAAAGAAGGAGAAATCTATTCTTCGTGCATTTCGTAATCCATAAAACAAGGCAATCAATAAAAAACCAGCCATCAGAGGTTCTGTCGGTAAATCAGTAGCTAAACTATCTGTCACATCAAACTCTATAGACAAGGGAATCCAAGCCAATAAAAAGAAATAGAGACTTTTAAAATTCTGTATTGCCCAGACACTTAATGGCATTGCAAACGGAAGCGCAAGCAAGACTTTCTGCTCAAAATAAAATCCAGACAGCAAGGAAGACAAGCTCAAAAATGCATAGAGATAAAAAAGCTTGAATTCGTGAGAAGCTATGTTAACTTGCTTATTCAAACTAGGACTTCGCTAATTCCTCTTTGATATAGTTAACTTGTTCAATACCTATTGCACCCAAACAAGCAAGGATGAAGGCTAACATTGTGGTGGCGATACATATTTTAGAACGAACGGGTTTCAACTTTCGCTCTGCTTTATAAGCATATTCGATTACTTCAATGCCGGACATATTCTGCTGCACCGCGAGAGCATATTGATCGGCAAGCAAACGAATCTCATTATACTCCTCTACTGCTCGAGTGTATTGCATATTTCGAACATTATAGATATCATCCTGACCCTTTGAGCTAAGTAAAACCGTCAAAAGTGAATCCATTTGATTCTTTTTAGCTTTCGCTTGAGCCTCAAATAAATCGGCCAACTTTTCTTTATTCGCTGCTATTGGTCGAGTCGTTTCATTCGCAATAGTCTCTACTACATCATTAACAATATCTGCAGCTAACTGGGCATCCGTATCAATCAAATTAATTCGAATGGCTTCCTTATCTGTTTTGTACACCTGATAGTTTTCCATAAACTCCTCAGTTGTGTTACTCGCTTCATACTTTTCACCCGCATAATCGTAATGCTCAGTCAAATTATATTTGTTAATTATATATTGAACTAAAGTAGAAGATGTAGCGATCGTAATGATTCGATTGGCATCATGTTTTGAACCGTAGTAGTAATCTTCCGCATCAATTCCTTCGCTTCCAAACAAGGCTCCCCGGTCTCCCATGCTTTGATTAACAGGATAAACTATGGCAAAACTCTGATAATAAGGATCCATGATAAAAACCGTGGTTATAACTGCTGCGATTGCTGCGAAAATTGTTACAACCGCAATATGCAACTTCCACTTCAACAGGGTTCGTATTACACTTATCAAATTAAATTCTGGATTCATAACAGGCTTAGTTTTAGTCTAAAGATGTATTAGTTTTTGAATATTAAGCAAACGCAAAGCTACGGACAATAGTATTGCGACAAGCGCAAAGATTACTATTTTAAGCAGCCAGGTAAAACTGAAGGTATTTAATAGTAGGATTACAATCAGTAAAATACCAAAATAAAGAAGTGTTTTTAGCAGTAATTTCCAGCTAAAATCTGTTTCCCAATGACGCATAACCCACGAAAGCTGTGCAATCGCCATTAAGGCTTGAGATGCAATTGTAGCAATAGCAGCACCCAAGGCACCCGAATCTGGAATCAAGAAATAATTCAAAGCTATATTCAAACCAATCGTAATAAAAGCAAAAACACTTATCTGCTTTAAGTACCCAGCGGCAGTAAGGAAACCACCAAATAAGTAACTGATAAATACAAATGGAAAGCAAAACATCAGTAACTGAAAGCTTGGATACCATGAAGGGTTGCCTTCGGTATACATCAAATCGATTAACTCAGCATGGAAAAAATAATTTAATAACAGGAAAGGAATGGCTAAACTGATCATTAAAGAAACTGCCTGCCACAAGACATCCTGAAAATCGGCTTGTTGTTTAAGTTGCTTAGCGAAGTATGGAATTAATAAGCTAGCTAAGAGAAAAGGAATCATATTTACGGCATCCAAAATACGATANGCCGCTGCATAAATTCCCGCTTGAAGATTAGCTGAATCATCCAACAAAGCTTCCAGCATTACCGCATCGATTCGGGTATATATGGTCATTAACAGTACAACCAAAGCATAAGGCAATGACTTATAAATCAACGGCCATAGAGATTTCAATTCTAAACGCGGGAAAATCACTTCACCCTTCCATGCAACTACTAACAAAGAAAATAACGCCCCAAGGGTTAGCGCTATGGTTTGTGCATAAACGAAGTCCATAATTTCAAAAGTGCCAAACGAAGATGTATATAACAGCAGNACACAAAGCAGAATACTTAAAACACGATCAAAAACAGAAAAGAAGGCATCCCAAGCATACCATTGCATCGCTGTAAAATTACTCCTACTGAAAAGTATAAGCGACAAAAGCATTTGATTGATTACTAGGAAAAAAAGCAACTTTTTTTGGATGAAAGAAAATCCTAAAATCCCGGCTAAAGCAAAACTTACAGCGAAATAGATGATAGCGAGTAAGCCCTTGATTGCAAAAAGTTTTGCAAATTGCTCTGATAGAAATCTCCGGTCTTGAGCTACTTCCCTATTCGTGAATTGATGAATGCCCATATCGAGCAAAACATGAAATAAGAATGAAAAATTAAACACGATAAAGTAAAGCCCGTAATCCTCTGCACCCACTACATTTTGTACATGTAAATCGATACCAAAAATCCAAACGGGTTTAACCAACAAATTGATTAAAACCAAGAAAAAGATGCTTCGAAATAACTTTTGAGCCATACGTCCGGCTATAAAGTTAAGCTTTATGCTTCAAACTAAAGCTCGAGACTTAACTCACTTAAACGAATACATTCCATTGTCACTTCCGTATTACAATAATCCACGGAAAAAATATTAGGGATTTTATTCTTGGTAATGAACCCATTCGCTATCCAAGAATCGATAACATCGCTCATACGGCTCCTACCCTCTAGGCTTAACTCTTCAATAGAACTTGCAACTTCAGGGTTCGATAAGCATGATACGGCATTGGCAATATCTAAGGTAAAGGTATAACTGACCTTAAACAAACGATTATCTACGGAATTAAAGTTTTGAAATTTTTGCAGTTGATTGGCAATTACATAATCAATATCCGGACTATTTGCATAAGAACCACTAATCGGTATGAAATCATAAGCAAACAAACCTTGAGCAGGCGAATCATTACTTGTGTTCAAATCACTAAATAGTAAAACCACTTTCCCACCACTATTAGAGGGTGGTATAATTTCATTTAAGGGCGTAAGAATAAAATCTTCATCTAACGGCGCATTTAGCTTGTACAAAGTATTACCCAACACATCCTGCATCAAGGCCACCAATTCAGCATCTTGACTTGATGTATTACAAAGATTATTCATTTCAAAGATCACCAATTCGTTGTGTTCATCCAAAAAGGCTTTTGTTTCTTCCAGGAATGAACGCAATAAAGCTCCTTCACAACCCAATCCACCGCATGAGGTTCTATGATATGTCCAATACTCACCATTAATTGGAATAGGCCGCACATCAAATAGACGAATACCCATTTCGAGCATAGACCTCATCGTTTGATCCTGTGTTTGGGTATTACAGGCATTACCACCGGTACAGGTATTAAGTTCATACATTCCAGCGTCATGAGCTCTCGGGATACAAATATCTTTTAAGGTGAAATTTCTATCCGGATATTTAGCGATCAAATCCTGCATCCAATCTTCGGTTTGACTCGTATTGGGCCCTCTGTTCACCACATCCTCGGTATCCTTTCCACAAGAAACAATTAGAAACAAAATGGCAGCGATGAGTAGAAAGTATTTACGTAACATTAAATTCATAATTCCTTAAAATTACGATAAACAAATGAAAAGAAATACTTCTTTGTCAATGTATCAAAAAACTAATACTTAAGAACTCCTTGTTAAAGATTCATGAACTGTCACAGACGACGTACATCGTAAAAAATTTATAGAAAACATGGCGCCTCTATGAATGAAAGCATCAACTACTAACTTGTTGCTCATAATAAGTATCTATGAGCAAATCACCACCATTTGCCGCTTCTACGGCAAGTTGATCACAACGTTCATTTAAAGGATGGCCAGCGTGGCCTTTTATCCATTTCAATCGAACATCATGTTTGCGATAAATGCTTAGAAAGCGCTCCCACAAATCAGGGTTCTTTTTCTTGGCAAATTTCTTTTTCTCCCAAGCAAAAACCCATTGCTTCTCCACCGCATCTACTACGTATTTAGAGTCAGAAACAATAAGCACTTGAGCCTTTTCAATTTTAATACTTTCTAGACCAACAATAACTGCGAGCAACTCCATACGATTATTGGTGGTCATTCGATACCCTTCAGAAAGCTCTTTATAGTGTTTACCCGCTTGCATCACAACACCATAACCACCCTTGCCCGGATTACCTTGGGCAGCCCCATCTGTATGAATAATAATTTGCATGAAATCAGAATGTCACTTTACCTTGTTGGTTAATTGTAAATGTTTTCAATTTTTCCGAGTTTAATTGATATAAACTAGAGAAATCGAAAACAAGTGTTTCCATGATTAATGCCTTGCAAAAATCATTGTGCGTGCGATGTAATAACTGAAAGGCCATATTACCACTAGCATCAATTATACCATCAGTGCTTAAGTCAAAAACATGTGGCCGAACACAACCACCAGCATATTGTACATCTATTTTTAACTGCTCGCCTGCCAAGCTTAAGTTTCTGATACTAAAAAGTAAATCAGCTTTATCCGGCTCATTCAGCATACCCACATTAAACAATAAGGCTTTTTTACCTTCAACTACAACAACTTCCCCCTCTTGCACTCTCGGAGAGGAAACCAGTCCATCCTTACTTTTACAAGAAACCAAAAATAAAAACACAAAAACATAAAAAAACTGTTTCATACCGAATCATCACTTGTTACTACGAATATAGCTAAATTAGCCCCTTAATTGGGATGAAAGATTTCAACACGCTCATACTTAACGGAGAAAAACTCAATAAAACCAGCTTACTCGAAAGGTGCAGTACAAAACAAATTAGAGAAGCATGGGAAGATGATTTTTGGCTTTTTATAGAAGCTTGGCTCAATCCCCTGCCCTATATAGAGGTGAAAACTTCCGGTTCAACAGGTATACCGAAACTAATCCAAATTAATAAAGTTAAAATGCTTGCAAGTGCGCAATTGACATGCACATTTTTCAATTTAAAAACCAAGGATACAGCCTTACTTTGCATGTCAGCCAAAAACATTGGCGGCATGATGATGATTGTTCGCGCTTTTTATGCAAAACTCGATTTGCAGCTTATAAAACCGCAATCCAATCCACTAAAGACATTGAATAAATCTATCGATTTTTGTGCTATGGTTCCTTACCAAATACATACCTCATTAACTGAAAATCCTGAGCAATTATACTTAATCAAGCACCTACTCATCGGTGGAGGAACTGTAACTTCTCAACTGGAGGAACAAATCCGTTCGAAAGGCCTAAAGGCATATCACAGTTTTGGGATGACGGAAACAATAAGTCACTTTGCTCTCCGAAAAATAGGCTTCGAAGATTACTTTACATGCTTACCTGGTATTACAATTGAGCAGGCTAGCAATGATACCCTTCAAGTATTTGCTCCAATATTTGAAAAAACACCCATCCAAACCAATGATATTATCGAAAAAATCTCAACAAGCACTTTCCGATGGAAAGGTCGACTAGATTTTGCTATTGAAACAGGCGGTATTAAAGTTTTACCTGAAATGATTGAAAATATGCTTGCAAAGCAGATCGACAAGCGCTTTTTTATCAGTGCCTTACCCGATGAAAAACTCAACAATCGAGTGATATTGATAATTGAAGGTATGCCAATACAAATGCCATCCAATTTATTTAATGGCTTACCTCCTTATCACAAACCCAAAGAGGTGCATTTTGTATTCAAGTTTGAAGAAACGACTAGTGGTAAAATTGACAGACTGGCTACACAGGCTAAGCTAAATCTTTAAGATTCACTTTCTTCATTCTCTGTAAAGTCATCGCCTTCGAATTCACTTAGCTCAAAGTCATCCCGCTTTTCAAAGGTTTGAGTATGCAGTTTAACCATTTCAATACGATCCAGCCGAAAAGAACGCCAATCCTCGCGTAGTTGACACCAGGCTACCAGATTTCTTTTCCGATTTTTATATACCAAAGCCATAGGTTCAACGCTTCGCGTAGTTTGTCCATTTTCTCTTGAATCATATTCTAATGTTACAATCACTCGGTTATCAATTGCATTATTTATACATGATAGCAAGTTGGGCGAATAATGCATTTTTCTTTTACCGTTTTCCCGATTATTCTCGTGATTGTCCATAACTCCAATTACTTAGTCTTCGATGAAAATAAAAAAAATTAAAAGAATTATCGAACACTAGGCATGATTTCTTTACAAGAAAGGAAAGTAGTTGGTCAAAAACAAGTTATCCTTTAAAGCCAATCTTTACATGAGTACCGTCACAATAAGGTTTATTCGCGGATTCTCCACAACGACAAAAGGCAGTCGTTTTTTGCTTAATCTCCTCTTTCCCATCAGGAGTTTGGACAATAACAGAACCATGGACAAGCATGGGGCCATCCACGAGCACTTCAACTTTCGTATCCAAATACGCTTCGCTTTTACCTGATTGCTCTTCCATAGAATTAATCAATTTATTTCAAATTATAGGAGTAAGTAATGTCTACAACTTTGCTAAACTCTCTTCCAACAATTTAATCTTCGCTTCCGCATCAGCTTGCTTTTGTTTTTCAAGTGCAACAACTTTTTCAGGAGCATTATTCACAAAGCGTTCATTGCTTAACTTCTTTTGGACAGACACTAAGAAACCCTTAGTATATTTTAGTTCTTCCTCCAATTCCTCGCGTTTCGCCTCCACGTCAATCCCTTGATTCAACTCGATAAAAAACTGCTGTCCTTTCACAATAAAGCTTTGGGCATCATTCACTTTGTCATTCACTTCTTCCAGCGATTCTAATCCTCCTAACTTGATAATTTTCGAAGAGAAATCTTTATAAATTGATGCGTTGTCCGCTAAGACATATGCTTTTAGCTGCTCACTATTTTTAACTTGAGCCGATTTACGAATATCTCGAATGGCGGAAATAATTTCTTTACTGTACTCTCCTTTTTCTAATGTCGATTTATCCAATCTGCCTGCTTCAGGCCAAGATGTCAAATTAATCGAAGCACCAACTGCTCTCTTTTCCATTCCTTGCCAAATTTCTTCCGTAACAAAAGGCATAAATGGATGAAGCAATTGCAATACCGTTTCGAAATATCCCAAGGTTTTATTTAGCGTGTTGAGATCTTGATTTTCGCCATAATTCGGCTTGACATACTCTAAGTAGGTACTAAAGAAATCCTGCCAGATAAACGTATAGATACTTAGCAAGGCTTCTGATATTCTATAGCTATCCAATGAGGCATTGACCTCCACTATAGTCTGTGCTAATTTACTTTCAAACCAAGCGAAGGTACTCGCGTTATCATTTGGTTTTTCCTCTGCATTCGAAGCCCAAATCTCAACCAAAGAATAGGCATTCCAAATCTTATTGGCAAATTTCTTCCCCTGATCACACAGTTTTTCATCGAATAACAAATCATTGCCTGCCGCACTCACACTCATCATTCCAAAACGCACGCCATCAGCTCCATAATCTTCGATTAATTGGAGAGGGTCGGGTGAATTACCCAAAGACTTTGACATCTTTCTTCGTTGACTATCGCGAACCATTCCCGTAAAGTAAACGTCTTCAAAAGGTTTTTGCTTTTCCAAAGGTCGTGAAGAACCATCGGCCAAATTGAATGCTGGCGTAAATTCATACCCTGCGAAAACCATTCGTGCAACCCAAAAGAAAATAATATCCCAACCAGTAACTAGTACATTCGTTGGATAGTAATAATTGAATTCCGTTTTGTCCTTACCAAAACCATCAAAAACAGAAATTGGCCAGAGCATGGAAGAAAACCATGTATCTAATACATCTTCTTCTTGCTTTAAATCATCGATACGTAAATCAGGTTTATTAAACTTCTGACGCGCCTTACTCAAGGCTTCCTCTCCATTTTTAGCCACTACGTATTCTTCGCCATAATACCAAACAGGAATTTGATGTCCCCACCACAACTGTCGCGAAATTGGCCAGTCTCTGATGTTTTCCAACCAATGCTTATAAACATTCTTGAATTTTGGCGGAAGAATTCGAATATCATCAGCCAAAACGTGAGCCAAGGCTGGCTTTACGATTTCATCCATTCTGACAAACCATTGTAAACTCAAACGAGGTTCTACGACGGTGTCCGCATTTCTTTCCGAATACCCCACATTGTTCGTCATTTGTTCAGTCTTCAACAAGGCACCTTGCTCCTCTAACCATTGTGCTACTTTTTTGCGAACTACAAAACGATCTTCTCCAACAAACACTTGTCCAGCTTCACTAATCGTTCCATCGGAGTTAAATACATCTATGGTTTCAAGTTGATGACGTTGCCCAATCTCATAATCATTTGCATCATGGGCTGGTGTTACTTTTAACATACCCGTTCCGAATTCCATATCGATGTAATCATCACAAATAATTGGCACCTCTCGGTTAACCATAGGAACAATCACTTTCTTGCCATGCAGATGTTTGTAGCGCTCATCATCCGGATGCACACAAATAGCCGTGTCACCCATAATGGTCTCTGGACGCGTAGTAGCAATAGTTACATATTCATCACTTCCAACAATAGGATATTTAACATAGTACAAATTCGATTGAACATCCTTTCGAATAACCTCTTCATTACTCAAGGTAGTTTGCGCTTTGGGATCCCAATTCACAATTTTCCAATCCCGGAAAATGTACCCTTTCTCATACCAAATATTAAAGATTTCGGTAACTGCATCATTTAATGATGGCTCCATAGTAAAGCGTTCCCTATCCCAATCGCAAGAAGCCCCCATTTTCTTAAGTTGGTCAATAATAATACCGCCATACTTATCTTTCCACTCAAAACAATGTTTAAGGAATTCTTCTCGCCCAATTTCACTTTTTGTCAGTCCTTCCTCACGCAATTTATTAACCACTTTAGACTCCGTTGCAATGGCCGCATGATCTGTTCCAGGAACCCAGCAAGCATTTTTACCCAACATACGTGCTCTGCGAATAAGAATATCTTGAATCGTATTGTTCAAAATATGCCCCATGTGTAAAATACCCGTTACATTCGGAGGAGGAATAACAATAGTGTAGGGCTCTCTTTCATCTGGAACAGATTTAAAAATCTGATTATCCATCCAGTATTGATACCATTTGTCTTCTATTTCCGAGGGATTATACGCTTTCTTACTCATGTGATTTTTCTTGGCTGACAAAGGTAGTTAATTGCATCGAATTTCATGAAAGCTATCATCGTAAGCTTAGCTTCTCCAAACAAAAAAAGGAGCAAATTGCTCCTTTTTTTATTCATCATTTCATTAAAACCTATCTCAAAACAGTAACCGTTCCGCTGAAGGTTTTCTCATCGCCATTGAAGTATGTTGCTATAACTTGGTAAATATACGAGCCCATCGGTACTGGTTCACCTTTAAATGTACCATCCCATGCGTTACGCGGATTCGTGCAATCCAACTGATTCGGATCACTTGGTCCATTGGTTTGATTAGGATTTTCAAACACCAACTCGCCCCATCGGTTGAAGATCTTGACATCTAAATTTGATGCACCCGCAATATTCATTTCAAAGTAATCATTCAAGCAGTCTACCTTAAAATCATCATTAAATGGTGAGAACGCAGTAGGGAAAAATACAGGAAAATCGGTTCGAATATTGATATCCAAAGTATCAAAGGCTGAACACCCTACTCCATTTACCAATTCAATAACCTCTACTACAATTTGCGCATTAGACGTCAATGAAGTTGTAGGATTATCGCAAAGCGAATCTACAGCACATTCACTTAAATCAATAGAAGCCAAGGGGTACCAGACATATTCAACAACTTGCGAACTTGGTGAAGCATTTTGAAGCTCTGCAAACAATTGAACCGGCTCGCCACTAACTGCAGTGATCTCATCGAGTACATCAAAGTCAGACAAGCTCGACCCATATAACAACACATCCAAGGATGTGGTTGGTGTGATCGTAAATTGGGTATTAACCACGCAGCCCTGATTATCCTCAACAGCAACAAAATAATCGCCTGGAGTAAGATTCGTAAATATGCTATCTGTTTGATAATTCCCATTCAATTCATAACTAAACGGTGCTGCACCTCCCGATACATTGATATAAGCGAAACCATCATTGCCATTTACACAACTGGTATTACCTGGCTGCACTGTGACTTCAATCGTATCAGGATTCTGAATAAAGACTGAATCAACTTGCGTACAACCCAAATTGTCCGTTACCTCCACAGCATACCATCTGTCGCCAAACAACTGCGTTGCTACTACCCCAAATTGATTAGGTGTCGTATTCCATATATAACTGTAAGGAGCAGTACCACCACTCACTCCAACAGAGGCAAGCCCTGTTTGCTCGCCAGGGCATCCAGGCTGGGTTGGCGCAATAGCTATTTGTATCTCATTCGGTTCTGCCACTTGATAGATTGCTGTTGCGACACAAGCATTCGCATCTGTAACGGTAATTGTGTAGGAACCAGCGAACAGATTGGTAATCGTTAACGTAGTGTCTCCAGTTGGCGCCCAATTCACATTATATGGCGGTGTACCACCGGAAACAAACACTTGAATTTCTCCATCATTACCACCAAAACAGCTCACATCAAACAATTTAATCAAAGAGATGTCCAGCGCCGCAGACGGACCATTCACAATACTTGATACATATCTCGAGCATCCATTCGCATCCGTTACGGTCACACTTACCGGTCCGGTAGTCAGACCAGTAATGGTTTGTGCTGTATCATTTGTATGCCACAAGTACGAGTATGGAGCAGTTCCGCCTATCGCACTTACACTCGCTTCACCAGAATTTATACCACCACAAAGCACATCAATCGTGTCAATTGTAGCACTTAAATCTTGAGATGGCGCATTGACCGTAAATGAATCCTCGGCTAAACAATTTTTCTGATCGGTAACACTCAAGTAGTATGTTCCACCTGCCAAACCTGAGATATCCTCGGTAGAAGAGCTATAGCCTGCATTAGTGCTGGTCCACGAATAATTGTAAAGAGGTGTTCCTCCATTCACATTCACCCCGACAGCACCTTGATTTGCACCAAAGCATAACACATCCTGAATCGATTCCAATCCAATCACAAGTTGAGGTGGTTCTATAATTTCTATTGGTGTAACCGGATAAATATCTGAACACAAACTATCATCTTGAATAGTCAATAAATAATTGCCCGCAGGAAGATTATCAAAAACTCCAGTGGTATTGGTGTCAGCATTCAAAACATAAGACAAGCTTCCATTAAAAGCAGTGGCATTTACCGTGATTGTTGCTGTTGAATCGCCAAAACAATCTAAGTCATCGACAATAACTGTCTGGAATGTAGGAGGAACTAATTCATCAACAGACAAAGTATCTGTCATCGTGTTTTCACAACCCAAATCATCCGTTCCAACAATCGTATATATCCCTTCCAAGCTATGATTACCAAAACTTAAAGCAGAACCCGTTCCCACCTGAACTCCACCTATAGGCACTGTATAGTTCCAGAACAATTGATAGTCCACATTGGCAGCTGAGCTACTTAAGTCAATGGTCACTCCCGAAGTACCCGCACAAAAACTACCTCCTCCTTGCAAATTAAATGCAGTAGGACCATTGAACGCTTGAACGTTTACTGTATCTGTAAGGTAGCGGAAACAGCCCGTGGCATTATTAGTGGCTAGAACCGTGTATACTCCACTGAATGATTGACTACCAAAAGAAATACCGAAACCTGTCCCCGTAATTGGCACTCCTAGAGGAATCGTATCATTTAAAATCAACTGATAATTGACACCCGGCTCACTATCGTCCAACACTAAGGTAGTGGAGGTATTACTTCCCGCACTACATATATAAGGGTCACCCAACAAGTCCTGATCATTTGGATTAGGGTAAACAAAGATATTTACATTACCCAGCATATTACTTGAACAGCTCGCAACACTCTCAGCTATGACGCTGTAGTTGCCTGGTACGAGTTGAGGAGCAAAATCAATAGGTGCACCACTACCAACCACAGTATCAACTGGTTGTCCATTTAACAATAACTGATAAGTAACACCATTCTGTGAACCACTCAATGAAACTACTGAACCCGAACTTCCCTGACAATATCCTCCTCCGCCTTGCACCTGATAAACAATTGGTTCATCAATAATACGAATGGTATCATATACCGGAATTGACCATCCGCAACAAATCTCTCTAACTCGATATCTTACGGTGTATAATCCTGAAGGCAAACCATTTAAATTGAATGTTGGAGATGCTAAAGTGGAAGGAGATAGAGAAGGATTATCTACGTCTGTGCCTTGATATATCCTCCAATCATATTCTACTTCAGTACCCCAAGATGTAGCGCTCATATTAACCGTGGAATTGATACAATTCGTATTCGACGGAGAAACTGTCAATGTAGGCAGTGCACGTACATCGTCCGCAATACGAAGATATCCGTTAAAGGTAGACCCACCTACCTGCAAATTAACTATTTGACCAGGTGTTGTACTGTAAACCAATACGTCATTATCCCCATTCGAGAACGAAGAAGTCACTAACGGTGCTGGACTATCACTCAAATCATTAACAAAAGGTAAAGGAATGCTCCAGCTATTTGGACCATCTTTGGTTAAACTGATTTCACTGTAGATACAAGCTTTGGCGTTATTATAGTTGATTGAAACTATCGGGAAACTTGGAATAGATGTACTTGGATTCGAGGCTACACCATCGACAACCAAATGCGCATTGACTCCATTAGAACCATCACGACCACGACCACCATTACCGCCTCTTCCGCCGGTTCCACCAGAACCGGAACATCTGGTTCCATTCACACAGCTATTACAAGCACCACTGCTACCAGAATTTCCATTAAAACCAGCACTTCCATTAGCACCAGTACCACCTTCTGCCTCATTAACAGGGATATTTAAGAGCACATTGGTAATATTCGCTCCTGTCGCTGAGTTATCCGTATAAATGGCAAAGGAACCTCCAGAACCAAATCCTCCCGAACCACCGCGACCACCGCGACCGCCATTTCCACCCGTTCCGCCATTAAATCCATCGCAATTAATACAAGCTACACGACCCCCTCGAGAACCATTACCTCCTGCACCTTGGCCACCGCCACCACCATCTTGACCCGAACCAGCTTGAGCTGTAGGTATAAAGTAAGGACCATTCGGGATAGTTGCCACTGGTCTGTCATTTACCTGCCATGAACGTCCATTAGCACCAGGATTTCCTGAGTTACCGCTGTTTCCACTACATCCGTTACTGCTAAAAGGACAACCACCACTGCTGCCACCGCAATTATCAGTTCCAACTCCACCAGATCCACCATTTCCATTCGATCCTGCAGGATTTACATACGGTGGATGTATGGCTGCATTGAATCCAGCTGCATCTCCTGCATGGCCTGATGCTCCTCCACCTGGATTACCATTACCATTAGCACCACTTCCGCCAAATCCCAAGCCAGACCCTCCATTTGCTCCACCACCGCTGCCAGGAGTTAATCCATTTGAACCTCTACTTGCGCTACCTGAATTTACTTGACAACGAATGATATCATAGTTCTCACAGCCGTTGATCAACAAAATCGCATAATTCGAGCGACCTCTGTTATTCGGAGTTACTCCGGTTACATTTGTTGTATTAATAGTCAAATCTTGCAAAGTAAAATTATCATCATCGTTGCCGAAAATACCGACACGATGTTCTACACTGGCATTTCCTGTAACACCACTATTTTGAAAACCCGATAGATTCAATGTGGTAGTTTGCGCCGATGACTTCGTCCAAATACCTGCACTGAACTGATAACCACCCTCAATGACTAAATCGTCTTGTAATTCAATCACCGTGGATTCATTATAGGTTCCACCCGCCATGCGTATGTATGCTCTTCCGGCTAATTGAGAAATAGCATAGGAAAGTGTGCGATACGGATTATCCGGACCTCCGGCAAAAACATCATCAACACCAGTCGTTGCTACATATGCAAAATCACAATTGGGACTTCCAACATCAACCACACAAGTTGAGGTTGCATCCGCTTGACTACATGCATCTTGATATGTTAAGGTAATAACGTAGTTTCCTGCCGTAACAGGTGCTGTCCAGTTTGTGTTTGGACCAGTCGTTGTAGAAAAACTTCCTCCTGTTGAACTCCAAGCATAAGTCACTCCGTTGGCCGCACCAACCGCTGGGGGCAATAAGGCACTCAAAGGATGAACCGAACCAGGCAATACTACTGAACCACATATGCCAGACTGAATATCGGGCGGTAAGTCACCTGGAACTCCGTACGGATTATAGGTAACTCGTACACAATTGGATGCTACTGTGTTACTCACAAAATTTGACGAACAATTCGCCGTGATCAACACTCTGTAGAGACGAGTACCCGGAGTTTGAGGTGGAGTATAACTTGCACTATTTGCACCACCTACATTTGCCCATGAACTTGGCGTTGCCGAAGCACAATCAGTCACAGAGGAAACTTGCCATTGATAATTAGAACCCGTTGGCCATCCATTCGCATCCAAAGTCGTAGAAGCATTAAAAGTAACCGGTGTGCCCAAACATAAATTATTATCTGTAGGAGCCGGCTGCGTAGCAATTGTTGGAGCGGAATTAAAAGACCAACGGAATCGATAGGTAAATCTATAATCTCCACAAAAAGAAGAAACACCTGAATGCCACGTACAAGGCGCAAATGTTCTAAAATTTACTGTAGCCACATTATTTGAAGTACATCTTCTACTGTCACCAAAAACGCTAGGGAAACAAGTGAAAAAGTTGTAATTATTAAAATTAAACACATCGTTGTTACAGTTGTCTTCCCATGCATCCAAGGCCAAGGTAAATGAAGTTGCACTCGAGTTTATGCGGTTCGCAACTTGAAAGTTGACAGGTGTAAATACCGTGGCGTTTCCCGGAACGTGAATCCCTACATTGGAGACTGTAGTTGTTGCGTTGTCTCGCAAGTCAATAATCCATGTCGGGTCAGGCGAGCCACATGCTGTACAATCAGCGTAATTCGTGCGTTCTACTGCTATGATTTCAACCTCGTAGTTTACCAATTGGGCAAAGGACCAGGTTGATACAAGAATAAGTATTAGAGAAAAATATATTTTTTTCATACGTCAGTTTGGTTAGGGTTAGTTGCTTTTAAGAAAGGTATAACTTTCAAAAAATGTCTCATTACGGCGAGAAATCACCAACTTATTTTTGGAAATTTTAATTTTAAAGGTGGTCTCACCTTGGGTGGTCTTCTGTTCCACTTTCCCGTCAGTTTGAATCAAAACATTATTCGACTGACCTAGAACAAGCTGAGAACCTTGAATTTTGTAGGTAAAATTCTGTTGTTCCTCTCCAATTACAATGGGCATGTACGTGTCCGTTATACGAAGGGACTCATTAGGATTCAAATAATAACCAAAGAATGACTCTTCCTTAGTAAAAACAAGGTCTTCATCAATAAAATCTTCTAAAATTATTTCGTCCAAGATCCAAGTGCCAATCACTGATTCACCCTGTGCCTGAACGAGCCCTGTGAAAAGACAAAAAAATGGAAGAATGAAGTAAAGCTTAATTTTCATATAGCTGGTTTTAGGTTTCATGAAGCAAGATAGGAGATATTTTGCTTAAACACAATTAAAAAAAATAGCAGAAATCCAAGTAGTAACTCAATATCTAATATATCTCAATCAACATTGGAAGTCGCGCTTGTACTCGTCCATTCATCAATGTAATTTGCTGCAATTCTTCATAGTATGGATATACTGGACCCAAAGCTTCTTTTAAAGATGCCTGTCTGGCTTCGAGACCAAACTCACTAAACAATTGTTCGAATGGTGATTTCATTTCTGGATATTCCTTCAAACGATAATCGTCAAGATTAGCTAAAGACGCAGCATAANCGATAGCATCCGATAAATTTCCAATTTCATCCACCAGACCTCTTTCTAGGGCCTGCTCGCCCGTCCATACACGTCCTCCAGCAACTTCTAACACTGACTCCATACTCATTCCTCTCCCCTCCGATACACGGGTTGTGAAGGTTTCGTAAATATTGTCCACACTTCGCTGGATAACCTGAGCCTCATAATCTGTGAAAGGTCCAGTAATTCCATTCATCGTGGCATGATCGTTTAGGTTCACTTCATCAAAGGTGACACCCAACTTATTATTCATGAAACTTTGCATATTGGGAATCATAGCGAATACACCAATTGATCCGGTAATCGTATTTTCCTCCGCGAATATTTTATCCGCATTACAAGCAATGTAATATCCACCTGATGCAGCTAATTCGCCCATCGAAACAACAACAGGCTTTACTGCCTTAGCTAAATCTAACTCTCTCCACATTACCTCGGAAGCCAATGCCGATCCTCCTGGAGAGTTAACTCTCAATACAATCGCATCGATATCCTCATCATTTCTCAGCTTGCGAATTTCTTTCGCGAATCGCTCACCACCTATGGAGGTGTCATCACCCTCTCCATCAACAATATTCCCCTCAGCGTAAATTACCGCTATTTTATTTGCCGAATTCGCGTTTTCAGCTGTAGCCATTGCATAGTCATTGATAGTTAAACTTTCAATGTCCTCACTTCGATCAATTTCCATCAAATCTTTCAGTTCATCAAGCACCTCATCGAAATACTTCACAGCATCGAGCAATCCCAATTCCACTGCCGATTTCGGCTCTAAGGCACTTAAGTCATTTAATATTTGATTAAATGCCTCAGGACTCATTCCGCGTTCTTCAGCTATATTATTTAAGAAGTCTTCTTTAACACCTTCCAATAGAAAAGCTGTTTGCTCTCTGTTTGCAGTACTCATACTATCTTGAATAAATGGCTCCACGGCACTCTTGTAATTACCCACTTTAAAAACCTGTACTTCAGCATCCAGTTTATCCTCCAATAATCCGCGGAAAAAAGTCAATTGCGAGCCGATTCCTGTAAGCTGCAAATAACCTTCAGGATTCGCATAGAATTTATCGGCAACCGAAGCCAAATAATATGATTTTTGATCAATCGTTTCCCCATAAGCAAGAATAAACTTCCCACTCGATTTAAAGTCTTTCAGAGCCAAACGCAGCGCATCGATAGTAGCATAGCCATTTGGCATTACAGATAAATCCATAAAAATACCGCGAATTCTATCATCTGTTTTAGCGAATGCTATAGCTTCTAGCAAACTTTGTAATCCAGCTTTTTCCTTAGCAAATGACTCCATATTACTCCAATCAAATGCTGCAAACCCATTTCTCTCTTGAATGTCATAATTCAATTTAACCACGAGCAATGAATTGGAATCTATTGTCGTTGTTGCCGAGCCAGCTGTATCTATTTCATCTATAGAGGCAACCAGTGCACCAATAAAAACAAAAACCATGATGAGACTGATAACCTGAAAAATAGTTAGCCCGACGATTGTGGCTAAAACTTGCTTAAAAAAATTCATATTTTCTTATGTTTACGTACGAAAACAAAAGTACAAATTTATTCGATTAATCATGCGAGCCACTTTACTTATCGGAGGCAACATGGGCAATAGAAACGCCTATCTAGATTTTGCCATGAGTCACCTAGAAAAGAGTTTAGGTTCGATCGTAAGTCGGAGTGACAGATATGAAAGTGAGGCTTGGGGAGATCGAGCAAATCATCCATTTCTCAATCAGGTGATTGAAGTAGAAACAACGCTTCAGCCGAATGAAATATTAAAAAGAATTCTTAGCATTGAACTGATGGCAGATCGAACTAGAATTGAACGATGGGGAGACCGCACACTGGATATCGATGTTCTTTTTCTTGAGAATCAGACCATAGAAGAAGAAAACTTAACTGTGCCACATCCACGAATAGCAGAAAGAAGATTCACTTTGATACCATTAAATGATATTGATCCGAATTTTGTACATCCTATTCTCCAAAAAAGTATCGCAACTTTGCTCGAGCAATGCACAGACAATTTAAACGTAAATAAATATCCTTACTGAGTGTATAATTTTATAACCATCGAAGGCTGTATAGGTGCAGGCAAAACCACACTTAGTAAAATGTTAGCAGATCATTATGCATGCAATAGTGTATTCGAAAATTTTGAGGACAATCCGTACCTACAAAACTTTTATAAAGACCCTGAAAAGCACGCATTTTCTCTGGAGTTGTTTTTCATGGCTGAACGCTACCAACAGCAAAAAAAACTTATTGAAGAGATTAATTTATTTGGTGATAAGGTAGTGAGCGATTATGCTTTTTTTAAATCCCTCGTATTCGCGAATATTACCTTAAAAGATGATGAATTGCAATTATATAAGATGCTCTTCCATATTATCCACCCCAATATTAAATCTCCAGATATCATCCTTTACTTGCACAAACCAGCAGAGGTGCTACTTTCGAATATCCACAAGCGAGGAAGAAGCTATGAAGCAGATATAAGTATTGAATACCTGGATAGCTTAAACGAAACATACATGGATTTCTTCAAGCAACAGCGTAAATCCAAAGTGGTGATAGTTGATTCAGCACAGCTAGATTTTGTTGAGCGTAAAGAAGATTTTCATTATTTGATAAAAATACTAAACACCTCTTTTGATAAAAAGATTAATTATATGTAATACTATGGAGTATTTATTTAATTTTACTTGTAAACAATAAGCGAAGAACAATGAAGATCAAAACTATTTTAACAGCATTTTTGAGTATTATTTTATTGAGCTCTGTATCCGCTCAAACCCAGGAAGAAATAAATAAATTGCTGAATGGAGGAAGTTCTTCCAACGAATCTACGGAGACCCAAGAAGAAAAAGCGCCAAAGGAAAAGAAGGCGAAAGAGGCTACAATAAAAGAGGATAAAGTGAAAAGTGAAAAAGTAGTCCAAGAAGATAATACGAAAATAGAAAAAGCGGTTGAAGAAGAAGCAAAACCATCTATTGCGCAGCAAGCTATTAAAACAAGCAGTGTTAGCGCCTCTTCCTCAAATGCAAGTAGTGGCAGCTCTTCAAGAAGTCGATCGTCCATTGATGAAAAACCATACAGAACATGGAGTGTTGGCTTATACGGAGGACTAGCTCATCCTTTAACCGATATTCGTTACAAAGATTGGTTTGGTACGCTGGACCCTGTTAATGAAAATCAATGGAGTGGAGGAATCAAGGTAACCAAAATGTTCGATGCAGCATTTGGTGTTCAATTCCGAGGTTCATACAATGTTTTGCAAGGGGCATTCGACTCCCTAGTAGTGCATAAAGAAGATAGAGAATACCTCGAAAATGCAGGCCTGACAGAAGGAGTATATTTTAGAAACAATGTGATTAGTTCATCATTAAACTTTTACTGGAATATCAGCAATACAGTTTTTGGAACGAATAGATATATCAAATCTAAAGCTGCTGGCAAGTCACAAAAACCGCGAAAATTCTCGATGTTCATGTTTACGGGTCTTGGAGGCTCTTGGTTTGACCCACATGTGATGTTCCTTGAAAATCGTGCGCCAGTTGATTTAGCTAATATAGATTTTAAGCTAGATAAAACCTTCGAGATTACGGTTCCTATGGGATTTGGTGCAAAATTCAATTTGGGTAAATCAACTGACCTTGGATTTGAATATGTAATTAATTATGTGTTTACGGATAAATTGGATGGCTTTGTGTACAATCACCCTGGACGTTTAAAAAATGACTTATATACCAATTTGAATATGACCTTAGAATTTAAATTAGGCGGTAAGAAGCAGTCCAAAGACCATATTGAATGGATCCAGCCGGTAAGTAAAGTGTACGATGAATTGGCGCGATTAGATGATATGGAAAGAAAATTGAAAAAGCTTACCACGGATGAAGATGAAGATGGAGTTTCCGATTATTTCGATACCGATACAGAGACAGAGCCAGGTATGGTAGTGGATGGTAGTGGAAAAGCATTGGATTCAGATAATGATGGTGTGCCAGACAAAAAAGATTTAGAGCCTTTCAGTGATAAAAATGCCGAAGTGGATGAATTTGGTATTTCATTAGACAATGATATGGATGGCGTACCTAATCACAAAGATTTAGAGGAAAACACCAAAAAGGATGCTTTCGTAAATTTCCAAGGTGTATCTATTGATGGTAAAGTTGGTTCAGGAAATTCAAGGGGTTTAAGCTTACCGTCGATTTTCTTTGATACCGATCAAATACATATTAAACGTGATTACGAAGAAGAGTTGTTTATGATTGCGAAAGACATGCTTCGCTTAGAAGACGTAAACTTCCTGCTTACAGGACATTGTGATGAAAGAGGCTCAGATGACTACAACATGGAATTAGGTCAAAGAAGAGCAGATGCAGTTAAAGACTACTTAGTAGAAAACTACGGTATTGATCCCAATCGAATAGAAACACTTTCAAAAGGAAAGTCGGAAATAAATTCTCCAAGATTCAATATCAATCGTAGAGTGGATGTGTTAATACATGAAAAATAAGAATTACTCAAACATGCTCAAATGCCTCGAAAATATCGGGGCATTTTTATTAGTACCAGCCTTGCTTCTNACTTTCTTGTCTCGGACANATAAACTATNNAGTCAGGAAGTAGCGCATGAAATGATACCTCACGCCCACAGCCATAACGATTACCTTAAAGCTAAACCCTTATGGGGTGCACTGAAGTACGGATGTGCGAGTATTGAAATTGATGTATTTGCCCACAAGGGAGAATTAAAAGTTACGCATGTCGGCGTGGGATTAAACAAGAAGAAAACTATCAACGAGTTGTACCTCAATCCTTTATTTGCCTATCTTGAAGATGAAGAATGGATATATACCGGTCAACCACTAGTCTTGATGATCGATTTTAAAAATGATGGCAAGCTTTGCTTACCGTTATTAATGGAAGCTATAGAAACACATAAACAATATTTCACCTACCAATATAATGGACAAGTCAAAGAAGCTCCGCTAAAGCTGGTCATTTCCGGCAAGAGATTTCCTTATTCAGCAATCAGCCACTTAGATAGTGTGTTTGTTTTCTTGGATGGAGGAATTCATGAATGTAACAAGGATTTCCCTCCAGACCTAGTGGCTCGAGGAAGTTCAAGCTATGGTAGTGTCTTCTCTTGGCGAGGGAAAGGAGAAATGCCGGTCAAAGATGAACAAGTACTTAAAGACCTAGTTAAGCTATCAATCGAATGCCAAACACCTCTCCGATTCTATGCCATGCCAGCGAAATCAAAAATATGGGAGAAGTTCCTTGATGCAGGCGTATATTGGATTAATATAGATAATGCCAGAAAATTTGCAAACTTCTATGAAGATTATCTAAATAAAAAAGGTCCTCCGATTGCTCAGAAGACCTTTTATAAAAACTTGTAGTTTACTGCTAGTCGGCGATAGCGAGAATATTAGCTTTCACCCGAGAACCATTTTGGTAATGCAATACATATTTTAAATCCTCATCTTCATAAATATTCCAAACTCCATTTTTTAGGCCTTTAGAAAAAGAGGCTTCCGTTGCAATCGTTCCATCTCTGTTAAATGACTGCCAAACTCCTTCACGTTTTCCATTAACCAATACTCCTTTTTCCACCAAGTTACCATTGAGATAAACCATAGCAAGGTCAGTATTTTTGTCTATCGATTCGAGAACAGTTTCTTTGTTTACACCTTCAATTTCCAGTTGTGCCCATGCGATATTTAATGTCATTACCGCGGCAAAAATTGTCATAATCTTCTTCATCTTAACTCGTATTTAAACTAAAGGTAACAATTTCTTAACATAAAACAAACTTTTTATTAAAATAACTTCATGAATCTATTCTTTACTATCTTTACTTTTCGATGTTACGACAAACGCTATTCGTGCTATTTTCCATTAGTTTGTATTGGGCTTTCGCTCAAAGCACTTGCCAATCTGCACGCTATTATTCGGAAGTTTTCAGCTCTACACAAAGCACTACGGGCATTAAGTTTGGAGAGGCTAATCCATACGGAATCATCTCCAATCAAGATTTATATCTCGATATTATTGAACCCGTTGGTGATACCTTAGAAAAACGCCCGCTGATTCTTCATCAGTTTGGCGGAGGATTTTTAATTGGTTGGCGAACGGAACCCGTTATACCGCAAATGGCTGAAATGTATGCCAAAAGAGGTTTCGTTTTTGCTACCATAGATTATCGACTCGGGTTCAACCCGCTTGATAGTCAGAGTGCTGAAAGGGCGGTTTATCGTGCAACTCAGGACCTTAGAGCTGCATTGCGCTTTCTTGTTGATAATGCCGATACATATGGCATTGATACCTCAGCCATTTTTCTTACCGGAACAAGTGCTGGCTGTTTTGCCGCATTTGTAAATACCTACATGAATGAAAGCGATAGATCAGATATACCATCCACCTTTGGGATTCCTTTNGAACCTGCTGATTTGGGTTGTATCGATTGTTCCGGGAATAACAATTTCAACAATGAAGAAGTGCGAGTGCATGGTATTATTAATAACTGGGGTGCTGTTTTGGATACTTCTTATATCGACCCAAATTCTGATCCCGCGGACAATGTACCTGTGATTTCTTTTCACGGAACAGCAGACAACATCGTCCCCTATACACAAGGTAGTCCGTTTTCATTACCCATTT
>JGI26082J51739_10000143_pt1 | contig 41593 bp, 43 predicted proteins | sample SaaInl5LU_22_DNA_FD_51739 | JGI IMG/M metagenome (IMG submission 51739)
CTTTTGTTGCGGTCTGGACGAGACTCGAACTCGCGACCCCCTGCGTGACAGGCAGGTATTCTAACCAACTGAACTACCAGACCAATATACCAATCTACAAAATAGAGTTTCACGACAGTGAAAATTAAGGCTATTGTTACTCATTTGAGCGGTGGCAAATATACACCTCATTTTTATTTTCACAAACAAATTAACCAAAAAATGAACGCATCAGGCAAACTTCTGTCGTGCGACCAAAAAACGCGTAAACACAGGGGCGAAACCCATGTTAATATCCGCCGGCNCATACTGAATCTTGTACTGGGCACATGTTAATTCTATGGCCTTAAAATATTCAGTTATCGATTGATTATAGGCCTGTTTGATTTGATGCGGATAGACCTGTACGACTTGCCCCGTTTCTACATCCTTGAATTTTCTTGGCCGTTGATCAAAATCGAAAGAGACCTCACTCACCCCATCGTAGACATGCATCAATATAACCTGATGATTTTTGAATTTCAAATGTTGTAAGGCATCAAATATGGCCTGAGAATCGGGAGCATTTTGCAGCATATCACTAAAAACAACCACTAAAGAGCGTTTTGGTAGTTGTTGTGCCAGCTGATTAAGGTATTGGGCTGTTTGGGTCCTGTCAGCCACAGGCGTCGGGACTAAGGCGTCACTCAGATATTGCAAGAGCTGTTGATGATGGCGCTCGCTAGATTTATCTCGCGTATGTTGGTGAATTTTCGCCCCGTAAATGCTCAATCCAACCGCGTCACGCTGTTTTTTGGCCATATGCATTAAAGCCGCACAACCCAATACGGAAAATCCGATTTTATTGAGCTTATCCAAGCTCAGTTTGCCCATGCTAGGATAATGCATGCTGCTGCTGGCATCCAAAACCAAGTGGCACCTGAGATTGGTTTCCTCCTCGAATCGTTTGGTGTATAATTTTTCTGTTTTGGCAAATAACTTCCAATCAATAAACCGGGTACTCTCTCCCGAATTATAGCTTTTGTGTTCTGCGAATTCAGCAGAAAAACCATGAAAAGGACTTTTGTGCAATCCCGAGATAAAACCTTCCACGACTTGATGCGCCAAAAGCGCCAAGTTTTGGAATTGCTGGATATCGGATTTACTGCTCAGTAAAGACATGGATTAGCTCTAGTAAAGTCAAGGGGAAAACACCTTTATTGTATATCATATAGACAAAAAAAGACCCTCATGTGAGCGTCTTCCTTTTTTAAAATCAATTGGGCTCCTACAAAAGGGCGTCTAAAGCCTCTGCATAAACATTCTTAGGCGCCACACCTACTTGGCGACCTACCAACTCTCCTTGATTGAAGATCAAAACTGTTGGGATGTTACGAACACCATATTTTGCAGCAAATTCCTGATTGGCATCGACATCTAATTTTCCGATGACTGCTTTGCCTTCATATTCATTACTCAAGTCGTCGATAATCGGTCCCACCATACGGCAAGGGCCGCACCACGCTGCCCAAAAGTCAACCATAACTGGTTTGTCACTTTTGAGTACTGTTTCCTCGAAAGAGGCATCTGTAATTTCTAAAGCCATTATATTAAATTTATTGGTTTGTTTCTGTTTTTATCAATCAAAGGTAGCCCTTTTGATTTAGTTAAAAAATCCTCGTCATCACTTTAATCAATAACGATATTGCTAGAGCCAATATTTTAATTCAATTTAAAATACACTTGTTCTTTGGTCAATGTTTCTATTAACGCTCTATTTATTAGCACCTTAGACTTTCTGCTAGACATAGATAAATGGACACTCTCTTCTCGATCATAAACAGATAAGTACACGCCCTTTGTTCCCTTGTGTTTTTTCACGACTTTTTTCAGGGTATCAATATAAGCTTGGTCAAGACCATCAATAGGCACCTTAAAAGTGATTTTTTTTGCCAAAGTTTCCAAGACATCATGGAGCAATTGAAAATGGTTGTATTGCAAGCGTGGTTCCCCCTTTTTGCCCGTATCGCGATTGACCCAGCCTTCTTTGACAAAGGCCTTGATATATAAAAATGCATCTATTTTTAAAAAATGACGGAACTTCAAATACTCCTCACCAAAAATGCGGAATTCGTAACTATCGTCGTAGTCTTCTAATAGGAACAAGCCCCACTCTTTTCCTTGCCGAGTGACCCGATGCTCCACCCCAGAAATGATACCGCCGAAGGCAATCTCACGGTTTGTATATGGGAGTAGATCCTGACAATGGGCTACCTTTACATTACAGAATTCTGTCATCTCCGTTCTAAATTCATCCAAGGGATGGCCAGAAATGTATATCCCAACAACCTCCTTTTCTTGTTTGAGTTTTTTAATAGCGCCCCAGGGTTCCGCAAAAGGGAGATCCGGCTCGGGGATTTGTACCTCACTCGCCGACCCAAACAAACTCACTTGCGATGAATTCTGTGATTCTTGATATTTTGCGGCAAAACGCAGCACTTTTTCATAAAAACAGACCCCATCACCCTCATCTTGCATATACTGGGCACGATGGGTGTCAAAACTATCAAAGCCCCCTGCCAATATTAAATTCTCAAATGCCTTTTTGTTGGCCGAGCGTAAATCTATTCGCTTGGACAAGTCAAAAATACTCTTATAACGCTCTTTTTTTCGATTGGCTACAATGGTCTCTACGGCACTACTGCCCACGCCCTTGACCGCCCCCATACCAAAGCGGATGACCCCATTATCATTGACCGTGAATTTATAAAACGACTCATTCACATCAGGGCCTAAAACTTGTAAGCCCATCCGGCGACACTCCTCCATAAAAAAGGTGACCTGCTTCATGTCATTCATGTTATTGCTCAACACAGCAGCCATATATTCGGCAGGATAATTCGCCTTGAGATAAGCCGTTTGATAGGCAATCCAGGCATAACAGGTTGAATGACTTTTGTTGAAGGCGTAGCTGGCAAAAGCCTCCCAGTCTTTCCAAATTTTTTCTAAAATCTCTGCCGGGTGATTATTTTGCTCGGCTTGTTTAATAAATTTGGGCTTCATTTTATCCAAGACGGCCTTTTGCTTTTTACCCATGGCCTTACGCAAGACATCAGCCTCGCCTTTGGTAAAGCCCGCTAGCTTTTGGGATAACAACATCACCTGTTCTTGGTATACTGTAATACCGTATGTCTCTTTGAGATATCCCTCCATCTCTGGCAGGTCATAGGAAATGTCTTCTTCTCCATGTTTTCGGCGCACAAACGACGGGATGTATTCCATCGGCCCCGGACGATACAAGGCATTCATCGCAATTAAGTCGGCAAATACCGTTGGCTTTAGGTCCTTTAAATGCTTCTGCATTCCAGGAGATTCATACTGAAAAATCCCTACTGTATCGCCATTTTGAAACAGGGCATAGGTCTTATCGTCATCTAGAGGAAAGTCATCCGGGTCGAGCGTGATACCGTGCTTATGGTAAACAAGCTTGACTGTATCCTTTATTAAGGTCAGGGTTTTTAAGCCCAAGAAGTCCATTTTGAGCAGACCTGCATTTTCAACCACGGCATTGTCGAACTGGGTCACATAAAGATCAGAATCTTTGGCCGTAGCAATCGGAACATAATTGGTAATATCATCTGGAGTAATGATCACCCCACAGGCATGAATACCAGTATTGCGCACAGAGCCTTCGAGCACACGTGCCTGATTAATGGTTTGTGCGCCTAAATCTACAGCCTCAGAAAGGGCAACCAATTCGGCAACTTTAGGCACGTCATCCGCACGATATTTCGTACGCCACTCCTGCGGCGTACTCGAAAAAATATGCTTGAGCTTGCTCATGTTGGGGATCAACTTGGCAATTCGATCCGCTTCATGGAGCGGCAGGTCGAGTACCCGTGCCGTATCGCGAATAGAACTTTTGGCCGCCATCGTTCCATAGGTGATGATTTGTGCCACTTGATTGGCGCCATATTTTTGGATGACATAATCCATGACGCGGCTCCGACCCTCATCATCAAAATCAATATCGATATCGGGTAAACTCACCCGATCAGGATTTAAAAAACGCTCAAAAAGCAGATCGTACTTGATGGGGTCAATATTGGTGATCCACAAACAGTAGGCAACGGCGCTTCCTGCCGCAGATCCGCGGCCAGGTCCCACAGAAACTTCCATTTTTCGAGCTTCAGCAATAAAGTCTTGAACGATCAAGAAATAGCCGGGATAGCCGGTGTTTTCAATGACACTTAGCTCAAACTTAAGTCGGTCCTCGATTTCTGGAGTAAGCTCAGGATAACGTTTTTTGGCCCCCTCAAAAGTCAGATGTTTTAAGTAGGCATTTTCTCCTCGCTTACCCTGGTCTTGTTCGTCTTGAGGATCTAAAAAATCTTCAGGAATTGCAAATTTTGGCAGCAAGACATCACGAAACAAAGTAAAAGGTTCGATCTTATTAATGATCTCAGAAATGTTTTCTATGGCTTGTGGCTGATCGGCAAAAAGCGCCTTCATTTCATTTGAGGACTTGAAATAATATTCCTGATTCGGCAACCCATAACGGGTGCCGCGGCCCTTTCCAATAGGCGTCAGTTGTTTTTCACCATCCTTGACACATAACAAAATGTCATGCGCATTAGCATCTTCTTTGCTGATATAATAGGTGTTGTTTGTCGCCACCAACGCCACATCATGTTTTTGTGCCAATTCAATGAGCACTTCATTAGCGCGCTCTTCGTCTTCTTGGCCATGTCGCATGACTTCGACATATAAATCACCGCCAAATTGTGATTTCCACCAAAGCAGGGCCTCTTCAGCCTGCAACGTGCCTATATTGAGTATTTTTGAGGGGACCTCGCCATAGAGGTTACCGGTCAATACGATAAGATCATCCTTGTACTGCGAGACAATAGCCTTATCTATGCGCGGGACATAGTAAAATCCTTCGGTAAAGGCCATCGAAGACATCTTTGCCAAATTGTGGTAACCCTTTTTGTTCTTGGCCAAAAACACCACCTGATACCCATTGTCCTTAAATGACTTATTTTTGTGGTCCTCACAAACAAAAAATTCACATCCGACAATAGCTTTAAGAGGCTGCTTGTCCGATTCAATGGATTTATTGTATTGCCCCACTTGTTGCAAGAAATGAAACGCCCCCATCATATTCCCTGTGTCAGTCAAGGCTACAGCGGGCATATCTGCAGATACAGCTGCCTTTATAAGATCTTGTGTCGATGAAGTAGACTGAAGAATCGAAAACTGTGAATGATTGTGTAAATGGGCAAAGGACCATTCTGCCATTGAGTCAATGTCTGGGACGTCGCCCATTTCGGGGGTGTCCTGGATGGTGTTTTCCGAGTCGAGATTTCTTAGATTTTTAGACGCATCCTTGAGATTGACATGCTTCAGACCAACAGGCGCGACTTCTTTTGGCTGTGCCTGGGTAAACCGACCAAAAAATTCGGGAGACTGCTTCTCAATATCTTCTCTAAAATAGCCCCGTCTTGTCAGCTCCAGAAAACAACGGGTTGTTGCCGCTACATCTGCCGTGGCGTTATGTGCCTCTGCAAAACTTTGGTCAAATAAAAACTGGTGTAACTCGGTAAGGGTCGGCAATTTATAACGACCACCGCGACCCCCTGGAATCTGGCAGAGTTGTGCCGTAACTTCGGTACAGGTATCGAGAATTACTTTGTCTTTAAATTGGTCAAAAAATCCCGCACGGTAAAATTCGCAACCGACAATATTGAGGTCAAAATTTATGTTTTGGCCCACCACAAACACCGCCTGTTCCATCACGGTCTTGAAGCGACTGAGCACCTGCGCTAAAGGCAATCCTTGTTGCGCCGCCAATTCGGTGGAAATGCCATGGATACGCTCACTATCATAAGGAATGTCATAGCCTTCGGGCTGGATCAAATAATCTTGATGCTCGATAAGCACCCCATTGATATCGTGCAACTGCCAAGCAATTTGAACACAACGCGGCCAATTATCTGTTGCACTGACCGGTGCATTGTAACGCTTGGGTAGACCCGTAGTTTCGGTATCAAAAATTAAAAACATGTGTTGCAGGAGTAAAATTGAGTGTCCTCTAAATTAAGAATTACCCCCATATTGGCCGCATAAAGTTGTAAACATTAGTATCACAATTTTGCACAAAAAAAACCGAGCTTGTAGCTCGGTTTTTCTCATTTGGGGCATTATAAGTTTGGGGCTTATAAAATTTGGGGCATTATAAGTATTGGGGTATTATAAGTATTGGGATATGATCGTTTAGTAGCGTACTTCAAAGACACCTTGACTGATTGTCGTGGCACCCACCTCAAAGGCGAAAGTCGCTTTCATTGTTTTTGCATTTCTGTCATGAGACAGGATCGTGATAGATCCATTGTTAGCATTCTGTGTGATTAAACCTTCTATCATGGTGGCAGCAAAGCCTCCGCTTGTAAGATTGTAATCACCTGCAGCAGCGGTAATCGGCACACGAACAATTAATGATGAACCGCCTTTCTGTCCTTCAACAAGAAGGTAGTTACCTGTGTCAATCGCGTTAACCACAACTGGGCTGAATGATCCTGAATCGATCAGTGCTGAAAATGTTCCGTCTGAGTCTGTGGCGACCTCTGTTTGTTGTCCACCAACCACTACATCTACAAACATTCCATTGTTTACATATACCGTATCGATACCTGGCATAACAGCCATAAAGTCAAAACGGCCAGCGATGGTTCCGCATGAAGCACAACGATCGGTGATTTCTACTGAACCCGTTCCTGTTCCTTGTGTGGTATATACGTTGCCATTAGTATCTGTATAAGTAGCATAATGTCCTGCAGCACCATTTAAGTCAAACGAATTAGCGTTTGTGTTTCCTAAATGAAGTTTGATCACACGACTGTTAGAAGAAGTCTCTATAGTGACACTTCCATCTTCACTCGTATTACCAATAGCGTACAAGGCATTAAAACTTGCATCATCAACCATAGCCTGAACAGCAGTTTGATTGTCTTGAACATTTTCACAACTTGTTAGAGTGAAAACAGCAACGGCGAAAAGAAGGATAAAACGTGTCATAATTTCTGTGTTAGTAGTCTACTTATTTTGAAAAATTCGTTTTGTTATAATTGGTTGTTTTATTTCAACACTGTAAAATTGCGTATAAAACATGAGTAATCACGATTAACTGCATCTTTATTCGATGAAATACACTTAATTTTAACATTTGGATCGTGTTTTGACTGATTTTAAGTTAATTTTTGTGTATTTCATCCAAAATACATAACCGTTTATCGATGTTTGTCGAAGAAAACAACATGTAAAATCACAAGAATATGACCCACTCACATGAGAAAAATCATCTGAAGAGCCAAAAATCCACTCGGGGTGATGTCCCTCCAAAAGAAGGACTCAATACCTTTTATAAACCGTGTATGAAGAGATTAATTGATTACCTATATATATAGCTCCTTATTTTGCACAAAAATAAAAAGCGCTATGCCTTGAACTTATTTGAAAAACAGCTACATTTGCAGCCTTAAAAAATTATAACCAGAGGTCGGGTACCTCAAAAATTAATTCTTATGCCAGTAAAAATCAGATTACAACGTCACGGTAAAAAAGGAAAACCATTCTATTGGATTGTTGCCGCTGACAGTCGCTCAAAGAGAGACGGACGCTACTTAGAAAAATTAGGTACGTACAATCCCAACACCAACCCTGCAACAATTGACTTGAACATTGACCATTCTGTTCAGTGGCTTCAAAAAGGAGCCCAGCCAACAGACACGGCTCGTGCCATTCTTTCCTATTCAGGGGTTCTTTTGAAAAAACACCTTATTGAAGGCGTAACAAAAGGGGCGTTGACTCCGGAGCAAGTTGAAGAAAAGTTCAATGCGTGGGTTGCTGAAAAAGCAACTGCTATTGATCAAAAGAAAAATAACCTTGCAGACCATAAGGCAATAGCTATCGCAAATGCCTTAGAAGCTGAAAAAGCCGTTAACCAAGCCCGTATTGCTGCTGCAGCAGTAGTTGTAGAAGAAACTGTTGCTGAGGAAGTAGCTGAAGAGGCTATTGCTGAAGAAGCTGTTGCCCAGGAAGTAGTTGAAGAAGCTGCACCAGAAGCTGTTGCCGAGGAAGTAGTTGAAGAAGCTGCAACCGAAGAAGCTCCTGCAAAAGAAGAAGAGTAATTTTAGATGATGGACCAAAAAGATTGTTTCTTCCTTGGTAAAATCGTTAAAAAATTCAGTTTTAAAGGCGAACTGCTGGTCAAGTTAGACAGTGATGCGCCGGGACAATTTATAAAAATGGAATCGGTTTTTGTTGAAATCAACAATAACTTGATTCCATTTTTCATTAAACACGCATCATTACACAAAACGGAACTCCTTCGCGTAAAGTTTGAAGATGTTACGGATGAAGAGGCGGCACAAGCCTTGATTGGTTGTAACTTATACTTACCCCTAAATCTGCTCCCCCGCTTAACAGGCAACAAATTTTATTACCACGAAATAATTGGGTTTCAAATTATCGATACCCAGCTTGGGCCCATCGGAACTATTCATGGTGTCAACGACCAAACCGCACAAGCCCTTTTTGAAATAACCCACAAGGACAAAGAAATTTTGATCCCTATAATCGATGAATTTATCCATAAGGTAGATCGGTCGACTAAGACTATAGAAGTTACCACACCAGAAGGGCTGATCGACCTTTATATTTAATGAACCCGTCGTTTCATTTCAAACAATTTACCATTAAACAAGACCAGTGTGCCATGAAAGTTGGCACAGATGGTGTTTTACTTGGTGCTTGGGTCGACTTGGCAGCATCGCCCGAAAGCATCTTAGATATTGGCTCTGGAACCGGATTAATCGCCCTGCAACTAGCCCAGCGCTCACAGGCTTCAATTATCGACGGCGTTGAGATTGACCCACAAGCACATGCCCAATGTGTAGAAAATTTCGAAAACTCACTTTGGAACGACCGACTCTTCTGTTACCATGCGAGCATTCAAGAATTCACACAAGAACTACTCGAGCCTTATGACCTTATCGTGGCGAATCCCCCTTATTTCGCTCATGCACCGAACATCGATTTATCCCGTGATCGCGCGCGGAACAAGGCGCATTTGTCCTTTGAATCATTAATTTCTTGTTCGGCCCAACTCTTGGCACCCGAAGGGCTATTTGCTGTCATTATTCCCGCCCCCGAGGCCAATTCATTTATCGCCTTAGCCCAAAAACATCAATTATTTCTGAGACGGATTTGTCAGGTAAAAGGACAGCCATCCTCTGCCACAAAAAGATGTTTATTAGAATTTAGTTTTGCTCAGAACACACCAGTGGAAACATCTTTAGTGATCGAAAATTCGAGACACAACTACACGGATCAGTACATTGCCTTGGTCTCAGAATTTTATTTGAAAATGTAGGACTTTCGATAGGGTATTTCTACATTTGCATCATAAAAATCACCAACTATGAAACCTGATTTATTCGAATCACCTGATTACTACAACTTGGATGACCTGCTTACCGAAGAACATAAGTTAATTCGTGATGCCGCAAGAGCATGGGTCAAAAGAGATGTATCGCCGATCATTGAAGAGGCCGCTCAAAACGCGGAATTCCCTAAATCGATCATCCCAGGATTAGCAGAAATTGGTGCGTTTGGACCTTATATTCCAGAAGAGTATGGCGGCGCAGGTCTTGACCACATATCATACGGCTTGATCATGCAAGAAATAGAACGCGGTGATAGCGGTGTGCGCAGTACAGCCTCGGTACAATCATCATTAGTGATGTATCCTATTTGGCAATACGGCTCAGAAGCGCAAAGACAAAAATACCTGCCCAAACTTGCTTCGGGAGAATTTATGGGCGCTTTTGGCCTCACNGAACCCGACTTCGGNAGTAACCCAGCAGGTATGGTCACCAACTACAAAGACATGGGCGATCATTATTTATTGAATGGAGCTAAGCTTTGGATCTCTAATGCGCCATTTTGTGATATTGCAATCGTCTGGGCTAAAAACGAAGAAGGACGCATCCATGGACTTATTGTGGAACGTGGTATGGAAGGGTTTACCACTCCAGAAACACACAATAAATGGTCGCTTCGCGCCTCTGCAACGGGCGAATTACTCTTCCAAGATGTCAAAGTCCCCAAAGAAAATTTGTTGCCCAATAAATCAGGTCTTGGCGCCCCACTAGGGTGTTTGGATTCTGCTCGTTTCGGCATTGCATGGGGTGTTATCGGTGCTGCTATGGACTGCTATGACACAGCACTGCGTTACGCAAAGCAACGGATACAATTCGGCAAACCCATTGCAGCATTTCAGTTACAGCAAAAGAAACTTGCCGAAATGATAACAGAAATCACCAAGGCCCAGCTGCTCGCCTACCGTTTAGGTCAGTTAAAAAACGAAGGCAAAGCCACGACAAGCCAAATATCTATGGCTAAAAGAAACAATGTCGATATGGCCATCAAGATTGCTCGCGAAGCCAGACAAATATTGGGAGGCATGGGCATCACTGGGGAATATAGCATCATGCGTCATATGATGAATCTCGAGAGTGTCATTACCTACGAAGGAACCCACGACATTCATTTACTGATTACGGGACTGGATATTACAGGAGAAAACGCCTTCAAATAATGCAATAAAAAAAATCAATAACAAAGGCTTTATTGATGACATTAAAGCCTTTTATTTTGTCAAAAAATAAAGCAATGATCTCTAGCGTAGTCGCCCAAATCAAAGAGCTCCAAGACCAGCTCATCTATCACCCCTTATATAAAGAGATAAGGACCCCTGCAGATTTGCGGTTATTTATGGAGCATCACGTATTTGCCGTTTGGGACTTCATGTCTTTGTTGAAAGGGCTGCAGATACAGCTCACCGGCACTACACTTCCTTGGGTGCCGATAGGATCGCCTGAGACCCGTTATCTCATTAATGAAATCGTCGTTGCCGAAGAAACAGATCTCAACCTATATGGGAAAAGACAGAGTCACTTTGAAATGTACCTCGGCGCTATGCAAAAGGCTGGCGCTCAAACCAAAACAATAGATCGCTTTATAGAATATATCGTAGGCGGCATGGATTATCAAAAAGCGCTTCAACATGCTGGGGCTCCTGATGCGGTTTGCCAATTTGTTCAATTTACATTCTCAGTGCTCGAGACCCAACAGCCTCACAAAATCGCAGCCGCATTCACTTTTGGCCGAGAGGACTTAATTCCTCAAATGTTTACAGCCATAATAGATGCCATTCAGAATCAATTCCCAGAAGAAGACTTAGCCGAATTTAGTTATTACTTCCATCGGCATATTGAGCTAGATGATGATACTCATGGCCCATTAGCATTATCTATGATCGAGCAACTGTGTGGTGATGATCTTCAAAAGTGGGCTGATGTGCTGGCCGTATCTCAGGCAGCGTTAAAACACCGCATTTTGCTTTGGGAAGGGATTCTTTGCCATATTAAAAACCCTGTATTGGCCTAAAAATATCAGTATTCGGGAGCTATAGTAAGGGTCAAGCCGTCCAGTTCTGATTTGAGATAAATCTGACAGCCTAAACGGCTATTGTCTTGGATAAAGAATGCATCGGCGAGCATGGCCCGCTCATCATCACTTTGTTCTGGAAGTTGCTCGTGGGCCGTTACATAACATTGACAGGAGGCGCACATGGCCATGCCACCGCAAACACCGATAGTACCCTCCGGAGCTAATTCATAGGCACGAATCAATTCCATAATGGTCATGTTCATATCTGTTGGCGCCATCACTTTATGGGCTACCCCTTCGCGATCGACTATCGTGACTTGAATTTCCATAAGACGTTTAATCTATCGATTTTATAACAGACTTTGGCGCCTGTTTATGGGTGCCATCAAAACCTTCAACGCCGCCAACAGTGGTATATTTCATGACGTGTTTTTTGCCCGGATTGATCCTCTGATAGGCACTCTGGCACATCAAGGTCGCCTCGTGAAAGCCACACAAGATCAACTTGAGTTTNCCCGGGTAGGTGTTGACATCTCCAATGGCATAAACACCCGGGATATTAGTCTGGTAGTCCAGNGAATTATCAACTTTAATAGCATTTTTTTCAATATCTAAGCCCCAATTTGCCATGGGACCTAGTTTTGGTGCAAGGCCAAAAAGCGGGATAAAGGCATCACAAGAATACGTGATCTGACCATCATCGGTCTTTATGACAAGGGATTCCAAATCATCCGTGCCCCCAACACCGATCACCTCTCCTGGGGTAATTAAACGAATGCGACCTTGATCTTTGAGCTGCTGGACCTTTTCGACACTGTCTAAGGCACCCCGAAACTCATTACGGCGATGAACCAAGGTTACCGAGGCCGCAACATCTGCCAAAAAAATAGTCCAATCAAGGGCAGAATCGCCACCACCGGCAAGGACCACGTGTTTACCGCGATAATTTTCCGGATCTTTAATAAAGTAGGTCACGCCTTTATCCTCGTACTGAACTAAATTTTCAATAGGTGGTTTCCTGGGCTCAAAACTACCAAGCCCCCCCGCAATAGCCACAATAGGTGCCTGATGTTTTGTCCCCTTATTGGTGGTGACCAAAAATGTGCCATCCTCCAAATTTTCTAATGTCTCGGCACGTTCGCCCAAAGTAAATCCAGGATCAAAAGGCTTGATCTGCTCGAGTAATTTTGCCGTCAAATCTCCAGCTAAAATCTCAGGATAGGCAGGAATATCGTATATCGGTTTTTTGGGATAAATTTCACTGCATTGACCTCCAGGCTGCCCCAGCGCGTCGATCAAGTGGCAATGCAATTTCAGCAAGCCCGCTTCAAAAACAGTAAAGAGACCCGTGGGACCCGCCCCAATAATTAAAATATCCGTCTTGATCATGGCATGTCGCTTCAGTAATTCAAATATTGACTACTTCTAATATTTCTGGGGCATGATTTTGAATGGTCATGGCCACACCGCTCTTAAGGGTCATTTGATTAACGGAACAATCCACACATGCACCCTCTAAACGCACCGTTACTTTGGTTCCATGCTCAATAGAAACCAAGACAATGTCTCCGCCATCATTTTGCAAAAATGGCCGAATTTCTTCTAAGGCGGCCTCAACTTTTTTAATCAAATTTTCTTGGCTCATGATTATTTTTTTATCGCACTACAGCCTGCCATAGTGGTTATTTTAATAGCCTCAGTAGGAGGTAATTGATCATTTCTTAATACCGTTTGCGCAACAACATTGCGGGTAACGGCCACAAATGCATCCGCAACAGGTGATCCAACTTGTAACGCAGCCGGGCGTCCAATATCTCCCGATTCACGAATACTTTGCACTAAAGGAATTTCTCCTAAAAATGGAATGTCGAGGTCTTCTGCCAAATTTGCGGCACCGGACTGTCCAAAAATATAATACTTATGATCTGGAAGTTCCTCTGGCGTAAAATAAGACATATTCTCAACAACCCCCAGCACGGGAACTTGGATGTGTTCTTGAGCAAACATCGCCACTCCCTTTCGGGCATCGGCCAGGGCAATAGTCTGCGGGGTGCTGACCACCACGGCGCCAGTTATCGGCAGGGCTTGCATCAGACTCAAGTGGATATCACCCGTTCCTGGAGGTAAATCCAAAAGGAGAAAATCTAATTCGCCCCATGCCGCGTCAAAAATCAATTGGTTAAGTGCTTTTGCCGCCATTGGCCCGCGCCATATGACCGCTTGATTGGGCTGTGTGAAAAACCCAATGGACAATATTTTTACGCCATATTGCTCAACAGGTTTCATTTTGCTTTTGCCATCCACATTGATCGAAAGCGGGCGTTCATTGGCCACATCGAACATTAATGGAATAGACGGACCATAAATATCAGCGTCCAATACACCTACTTTAAATCCCATTTCGCTCAGAGTAATGGCCAAATTGGCCGTTACTGTAGACTTTCCTACCCCTCCTTTACCAGAAGCAACGGCCACAATATTTTTGATTCCCGCAATAGGCTTACCCTTGATCAATTGTGGGTTTTGGTCGGGCTGTGCGGCCTTGACGACCAATTTTAATTTCACGACAATATCAGACCCAAACGCCTTCTGCAACAAATCAGTCACATCCTTTTCGATGCGCTTTTTGATGTGAAGTGCTGGAGTGGCAATATTCATGTCGATGATAATTTCTCGATCAAAGACCACAATATTGGTCACTGCTCCGCTTTCACTAATACTGCGACCTTCGCCAGGAAGTGAAAGTTGCGTCAGTAGATTAAGAATTTCTTTTTTTGTCATGAATTTAGGCCGTATTTAGAATTGTTCTAAAGGACAAATATACCGAGAAAACTTCGTTTTCCACAACCAAAACCGGATTTGAAATCCTGGGTTTAGCGTGGCGTGTGGTCCTTAAGACTTATCTCAGACAGCCCCTTTGGATCCCATAGGACTTGATCCAAGTCTTGAACTTTGTTCGCAACCACCCGAACGCCCTCGCTTTCAAGCATTTTTTGCATCAAACCGTGACCTGGAAAGTGATGTTGCCCTGTCAATAGGCCTTGCCGATTTACCACACGATGCGCCGGCACATCAGCCAATTGATGCGACGCATTCATCGCCCAACCCACCATGCGCGCACTTTGTGGCGCACCAAGACATCTGGCAATTAGACCATAAGTGCAGACACGTCCGGCAGGGATTTGGCGAACGATCTCATAGACCTGAGCAAAAAAACCATCTTGGCTCATGGCTATATTTGTTGCCAAATTCGTACCATAGTAATGACCGAAACAAAAGCTGTAATCGACCCGAGTAAATAATTCACATTAAAACTAAATTTACCCACTGGCAAACGTTTATGGAAGAAATACGTATAAACAATGAGCATGGAGAACGTCCCCAAGCCTGCCCCAAACACAGCCAAACCAACCAAAGAAGTGTCCCATGAGAACCAACCGAAGGAACTAAAGGTAATGCTGACATAAACCCAATAAGGAATAGGCAAGAGGTTCAAAGCCCCCAATAAAACACCATAAAAAAAGCGATTAGTTTTGGAGCGCTTTATCCCTGAAGGTATTTCTCGCCGACTGTCTTTAGCCAAAAGAAAAAAGTAAACGGTCAGCGCCAAAAATATTCCTAAGCCTACTTTTTGAAGTAAATCAATAATCTCAGGATGTCCATCTAGATAACGCGCAAAAACGAGGCCAATATAGCACTGTACACACACAACCAAACTCACGCCTAAAGAAAATAAAACAGCGGGTTTTATCCCTTGTTTGACCCCAATCTTAGCCGCGGTCATATTGAGCAGACCCGGAGGAATCAGTCCAATAAACGAAGCGACGTAACCCACAATAAGATTAATAAGAGCGGCCATATAATCCGTTTGCAAAATTGAATATAACGATTAATCAGGGTTTAAAGAAAAACTCGTGTAGGTAATTTTTTTGCCTTGGGCCAAATACTGCGCTTCGTAAAACGTTTGAACAGACGTCACTACCTCGGGAGCACCTGTACTGCCATAGACATCATGATGCGCAAAATGAATGTCTTCCCCTAAGCCGTGTAAAAGGCCAAGGGTATAACCATGCATGAATTCGCTGTCGGTCTTAAGATGGATACGGCCATGAGGTCTTAATACCTGGCGGTAAGCATCCAAAAACGACTTATTGGTTAACCGGTGTTTCGTGCGCTTGTATTTTATTTGAGGGTCGGGAAAGGTAATCCAGATCTCATCGACCTCACCTGGGGCGAAACAATGGACGATCAATTCTATTTGGGTACGTAAAAAAGCGACATTGGTCAATGACTCTTCTAATGCTATTTTGGCCCCACGCCAGAAGCGTGCGCCTTTGATGTCGATCCCAATAAAGTTATTTTGAGGAAATTTTTGTGCTAAATGGATGCTGTATTCACCTTTGCCACAACCCAATTCCAATATAATGGGTTGGTCGTTTTTGAAATGATCTTCACGCCAGCGACCCTTTAACAAAAATGATTTGTCTAGCAATTCTTCTCTAGAAGGTTGCAAGACGTTAGCAAACGTATCGTTTTCTCTGAATCTCTTGAGTTTATTCTTACTGCCCACGGTTGGTTTCCTCTTTTATTATTTTGTAAAATTACAACAATATAAATGTCCCAGAAGTTCGCCTAACTTTGTTTTTGTGAAAAACCACGCAAAAAGCCCAAAACAAAATACCTCCAAAACAATTCTTGTGGCACCCTTGAATTGGGGTTTGGGTCATGCCGCGCGTTGCATCCCGATTATTCGATCCCTGTTACAAAACAACTTTAGCGTATTGCTGGGCAGCGATGGCAGTGCTCTAGCCTTAATGCGCCTTGAATTCCCTGATTTAGACTACGTCCTTTTGCCAGAGTACCACATCACTTATCCTGATAACGCTAAAAACCTCAAAGCGCATCTGATCAGCCAGATCCCATCCATCTTCCGCGCCATGCGCGAAGAAAAAGTTATAGTGGGGCAACTGGTCGCTCAAGGCCGCATTGACGGGGTCATTAGTGACAACAGATTTGGGGTGCGCCATAAGGATATACCCAGTGTTTTTTGTCAGTCATCAAATTAGGGTGTTGAGTGGCTGGTCGACCTTCATTACTAGTTTCGCACATCAACAGATCATTAAAAAATTTGATCAGTGCTGGGTTCCAGACTATCCAGGCAAAGAAAACCTCAGCGGTGCAATGGGGCATGTCTCCAATTGGCAGCATCCCATGCGATACTTAGGCCCATTGAGTCGCATGAAACCCTTCAAGACGCCGATTGAATATGATCTACTGATTTTACTCTCAGGACCAGAACCCCAGCGCACGTTGTTGGAACAAAAATTGGTCAGCGAGCTCCAAAACAGCTCACGCCGCATTCTCATGGTTCGTGGGGTAGTCACAAATCAACAGCAGAAAGAAAAACAGGGGGTTATCCAGACCATCAATTTCCTAACCAGCGCAGCTTTGGAGCAGGCCATCAATTCAAGCACACTCATTCTGTGTCGTTCGGGATACACCAACATCATGGACCTGTCCATACTCCAAAAAAAGGTGTTTTTTATTCCCACACCAGGGCAATATGAACAGGAGTATCTAGCGCGTCGCTTGAAGCGACTCAATCAGGCGGCCTATTGTCATCAAGCTGATTTTAAGGAAACATTACTCAATGAAGTTGATCGCTATGAAGGCCTTCATCTATACGCGCCACAACTTCAGGATAGCGGACTCAAATTACTCTTTGGTATTTTCTAGTGTAAACGAGAATTCAGAGCCTACACCAAACTGACTCTCTATGTATATTTTTTCGTTGTGGGCTTCAATCAAATGCTTCACAATGGCCAAGCCTAATCCACTACCTCCAACTTGGCGCGAACCACTCTTATCTACACGAAAGAACCTTTCAAAGAGCCGTAGAAAATACTTTCGCTCGATACCCTCTCCATTGTCGGTGACCCTGATCAAACATTTATTTCTGGTAAAGCCCTGAACACTTACTTCAGTTGTCCCTTCGGGCTTTCCGTATTTTATCGAATTCTCCAAAAGATTGGTTAATACTTGCTGTATCCGTTCCCGATCAGCATGGACCATGATGGCCTTTGGATATTCTTTATCCATCATTAAGGTAATTCCTTTTTCTGTAGCTTTCATTTCGAGCAAGTCGAATGTACTCAGGATTAAGGCAACTACATCAAAAGACTCCTTCTCCAAGGTCAATCCCCCCATCTCCAATTGGGTAATCATGTCCAAATCGTTGACAATATAAATCAATCTTTCTACGCCTCTTTGGGCACGCTCCAGATAGTTCTTGCGCACTGACTTGTCCTTCATGGCGCCGTCTAGTAAAGTGAGAATGTATCCTTGAACGGTAAAAAGAGGTGTTTTTAATTCATGTGCGACATTACCCATAAAGTCCTTTCGGTAATGTTCCCGGTCCTGAAGCATCGCGATTTCTAATTTCTTGTCTTCAGCAAACCGCTCCACTTCTTGCGCTAAGACATTCAAATCCGTGATGATATTTTTTTTATCTAGGGCCGTGTCATCAAGCTGCTGTAGTTTATTGTAAATATTATTTACTTGTTGATAAATAAGCCTCTTGGCTTTCCAGTCGGATAAAAAGAAGGCGCCAATATAAGTAACCAAGGCGATAGGAAGTAACGCGAGATAATTGACATAGCCAACGAACAAAAAGAAAACGAGAAAAATAAATAAAACCAAGAGGGTTAGCCATGCCGCTGTGCTATGGGCGAACTTAAAGGCTTTGATCCAACGCAGTACCATTATATTACAAACTTATAGCCGACTCCTTTGACCGTTTTGAAACGCTCGTCTCCTATTTTCTCACGCAATTTACGAATATGCACATCAATAGTTCTTCCACCAACGACCACATCATTGCCCCACACGCTGTCTAATATGTCTTCGCGCTTGAATACTTTGCCTGGCTTAGAAGCGAGCAAAGCAAGCAATTCAAATTCTTTTCGGGGGAGCGACAATTCTTGGGAACCCTTCATCACTTTGTATTCTTCTCGATTGATGATCAAATCACCAAGGGTTAAGTGGGTTTCGTCTGCCGTCTTTTGTTTGAAACGCCGCAATAAGGCTTTGACTTTACTCACAAGCACTTTTGGCTTTATCGGCTTTGTGATGTAATCATCTGCACCGGCTTCAAAACCTGCTACCATCGAATAGTCTTCCCCACGAGCGGTAAAGAATGTGATGACCGTTTGGGAGAGTTCTGGAAGCAATCTGATTTTTTCACAGGCTTCAATGCCATCCATAATCGGCATCATCACATCGAGTATGATCAATTGGGGCAAGTGTTTTTTAGCCTGAGCTATGGCCTGAAGACCATTCTCTGCCACCACTACTTGGTAGCCTTCGGCCGACAAATTGTAGCCAACAATCTCCAATATATCGGGTTCATCATCGACTAAAAGTATCATTATGTCTTTTTTATTCATAGCCTCTTGTGCAGGTGTATCTGTAAAGATACAGTTAAATAAAACCAGTGTTTTTCGATGTCAAAAACCTTAACCATTCCGTAACATAACCGAAGGTAAATAAAAAAGGCATATCAACCATTTTCATTCACAAGACAATGGCCTTTTAGTCAATCCAAATTCATGAATACAGCATTTGAAATTCATCTATTGTCATGGCTTTAATGGTTTTAACCAAAGTCATTTGGCTAATTTTATCTCCTGTCCAGACCACATCAATGGGGTACAATCCGTGTCTCATACCACAAGACAATCCCTGTCTTACCGAAATTTGGACGCATATAAATCTCTCCTGTAATTAATTATTCATCCATTTATTAAATCATTTATCATGAAGTATGTATTCTATTGCTCCCTATTTATTATGGCCTGGTTGAGACCAATCTCCGCACAAGTTATCGGCACAAGTTTCGAAGATATCCCGTGTCATTCGGGGCTCTACTTCGACCCTTTAGACCCGGAAACACCCCATCCGCTCCCCAATCAAACAGAACAACCCATTTTGAACTGGCCACCAACCTCGGATCAATTAGGNTTTAACGCNTATTACACCCCTTATGACCAGGCGAGTATTGGCCTGAGCGATGGCGACTCGGTCGGAGTCACAAACCGAAATTCGATTGTCGGGGCCTTTAGTGACGGGGACCAAGGCTATGAAATCAGTGATTGTGACGGGAACTTTACTCTTGAATTTACCCCAATTGACCTGCAAGAATTTAGCCAAGCCTCTCTATCCATAGATGTTTGGATCGCCACCACTGGTTATGAAGGTAATGGGGTCAACAATACAGCCCAGTCAGATCGGTTGCATATTTATGTCCAAGACTTAGATCAAACCCAACAACGCGACCTGCTCAATACAACTGGCTATGATATTAATGATCTCGATATCGAGGGCAGGTGGTTGAGACGCTCTGTAGACATTAGCGATTTTAACCAGGCGCAACTGGTCGTCACAGCGCGCAATAATACCGCGGCAGAAGCTTTTTATCTCGACCGGATACAAGTAGAAGGCACATTGGCATCAAACAGCCTAAACCAGACCAATCCAGTCATTTTCCCCAATCCTGCAAAAAACAGTTTTACACTGCTGGGGCACGATCAGGCAAATACATTGCTGACCCTTTATGACGTCTTCGGCCATAACGTCTGGACGAGTGATTCCAAGAGCCTCACCCATGATGTATCCATGTTGCAAAGTGGATTGTACTTCTTGAGCTTAGTTAAAGACCAAAACACAAGGACACAAAAACTAATTATCGAATAATCCTGTATTTTTTGAATCCTTAGAAGTCTTCGGTGGGCGTAATATTCATTATTTTTGAGTATGTCAAATCGCAACAAACTCAAATCCACATTAATTCAGTCCTACACATCGGATGGGTTTTTNCGAAAAGCGCTTGAAGTCTTTCATTTTCAATACCAACAGGTTCCCGTTTATCGATCCTATTGCGACCATCTCAATACCGATCCCGCGAACATCAAATGCTTAGAAGACATTCCCTTTTTACCCATATCTCTATTTAAAAGTCATCAAGTATTGGCAGAAGAAGAGGAGGTTGAAAAGATATTTTTTTCCAGCGGGACAACCGGACATGATTTGAGTCAACATTTTGTGGCCGATCTCGATCTATATGAGCAAAGCTTCATGACTGGTTTTAGGCAAGTCTACGGTGACCCGTCGGACTATGTCATTATGGGACTGTTGCCCAATTACCTGGAACGCGGCGGATCCTCATTGGTCTATATGGTCGACACTTTGATTCGGGTATCGAACCATCCAGATAGTGGTTTTTATCTCGACAACTTAGACCAGTTGGCCAAAAAAATCAGACAACTCGAAACGACGGGGGTCAAAACGCTTTTGTTTGGCGTATCTTATGCTTTGTTAGACCTTGCAGCACTGGGCCCGTGGTCGCTAAAAAATACTCTTATTATTGAAACGGGTGGGATGAAAGGACGCCGCAAAGAAATGATCAAGGCCGACTTACATGAAGCCCTAGAAGCAAGTTTTGGGCTCCCTTTTATTCACAGTGAATATGGAATGACCGAGCTCTTATCACAGGCTTATGCCACCCAAAGCGGGCGTTTTAATTGCCCGCCTTGGATGCGCATCCTGACTCGAGATCCCGAAGACCCTTTTAGCTATGTCCACCAAAAGATTGGGGGCATTAATATCATCGACTTGGCCAATCTAAATTCTTGTGCCTTTATTGCAACGCAAGACTTGGCTAAAGTTCATTCCGACGGCAGCTTTGAACTTTTAGGGCGTTTTGACCATAGTGACCTTCGGGGTTGTAACCTAATGATTTCATGACACAGACTCCTGGGCCAAACAAACCAAATGCCAGAAGAAAGTTCCGCCCTTTTGTGACGCTTTTTTTTATTGTCATGGTCTTTAACTTCGCCCTGAGGATAAGCAACAGAACCGCAACCGACACAAAATCCAATACAGATACAACAGCATCCTCAAGCATTGAACCCGTTTGGATTTATCAGGGAGAAGACAGCATTTCGGCTTATCTGCATGAGCGTCAATGGCGCGATAATTATGGCAAATCATATGCCGCTGATTTGGCTGTTAGAACCAAAGATGTTCTGCGTCTCCAAAATCAACTCGACGATTTCCATCCCGAACCCAACAAACCTCTTTGGGGGGCGCTCTATGGTTATTTCGTGGAAAATGACCAACCTAGCTTGGATCTCGTCTTAGATGCCTTTTACCGCATTTATCAATCCGAGCAGCTTTCGCCTGATCGATTTGCCGACATGGTGGTGAGTTGCATTCAAGACATCCCTTATGCACTTGTCTTTCAAGACCCGTGCTTAGGTCCTGAGGCCTACGAAAAGTGGATGAATGATTTACTGGTCGCATGTCCAGATTGCTGCATTGGCAATCAACCTTTTGGCATACAAAGCCCCGTTGCCTTTATACAAACCCTCAAAGGTGATTGCGACACCAGGACGGTATTGATTTTTAGTATCCTTAGCGCTTTTAACTTTGACGTCGCCATCCTCAATAGTGAATCTTATCGCCACTCTATTTTAGGCATTAACTTGCCTGCTGCAGGACAATACAAGCTATTTCGCGGCAAAAAATATATGGCGTGGGAAACGACGGCGAAATTCTACCCTATGGGGAGCCTACCACAAAGCATCAGCAACATGGATCTTTGGCATGTTGTATTAACCAATAAACCTTAACCTATGAACCATTCTCTAATTATCTTAGCCCTTTTCGAAATCATCTTTTCGATCATTGTTACTGTCGGTATTATTTATGTGTCTTACCGCATTTTGCAGCGCCTATTTTTCAAAAGCAATGACCTTAGTGGCAATCACCTCGCCTTTACCATTTTTACCTCTGGGGTGATTTTAAATATTGGGCTCATTTTGAGCGAAATTTTACCCTCAATCACGCAAGTTGTGCGCCTAGCCACCACACAAGGGGATACCCCTGACTACCAAACCATCCTGCTCTATTCGGGACTCTATCTATTGATCGGGTTTGTCGTATCGGTCATCATTAATTCTTCGGTATTTATTTTGTTTTCCATATTGACTCAAGGAGTCGATGAATACGTAGAAATTCAAAAAAATAATATAGCCGTCGCCATAATTGTCGCAGTAACCCTAGTGAGCATTACCCTGATTGTCAAGGACAGTATTGCTGTATTGGTCAGCGCTTTATTGCCGTACCCTCAAGCCCATTATTTTTTGTAAATCAACTGGGGCTTACCCGATACATTTAAGGATAAAGTAGTTTTTCTTGCCCCGCTGCAGCAAAATAAATTGATCACTAATCAAGTCCGCTTGGCTCAACTGATAGTCTTCGCCCACGCGCGTCTTATTGACATAAATACTTTGCTCCATTAAAGCGCGACGTGCTTCGCCATTTGATTTCAAAAAGCTTGATTTTTCGACTAGCCCCGATATAATGTCAAAGGTTTGCAGTACTTCTTGACGGGACACCTCTGCCTGCGGCACACCATCAAACACATCCAAAAACGTTTCTTGATCTAAAGACAATAAATCTGCCGAAGTTGATTTGCCAAATAGAATTTCTGAGGCCTTCAGCGCGTTTTGGTACTGCCCCTCACCATGCACTGTGATGGTGACTTCTTGAGCCAGTCGTTTTTGCAGCACACGCATATGTGGTGCCTGCTGATGGTCCTGGATGATGGCCTTGATGGTCTGCTGGTCCAAAAAGGTGAATATTTTTATATACTTCTGCGCGTCCTCATCGCTGGTATTGAGCCAGTATTGATAGAACTTATATGGCGAGGTCCGTTTTGGATCGAGCCAGACATTACCGCCTTCACTCTTCCCGAATTTACTGCCATCACTTTTGGTGATCAATGGGCAAGTCAAGGCAAATCCTTTGCCATTGCCCACGCGCCTGATCAATTCTGTACCTGTTGTAATGTTACCCCATTGGTCACTCCCACCCATTTGCAGCGTGCATTGATGGTGCTGAAAAAGATGTAAAAAATCATAGCCCTGCACCAGCTGATAGGTAAATTCTGTAAAAGACATCCCATCCGAATCTTGACCACTTATTCTATTCTTGACCGAATCTTTGGCCATCATATAATTGACCGTTATGTGTTTTCCAACATCACGGATAAAAGACAAAAAGCTCATGGACTTCATCCAATCGTAATTGTTGACCATTTGGGCCTGATTTTCTGCCCCACTATTAAAATCCAAAAAATGAGCCAACTGCAAGCGCACACATTCTTGGTTATGGTTTAAACTGTTTTCGTCCAAAAATTGACGCTCGCTGGATTTGCCAGAAGGATCACCAATCATCCCTGTAGCGCCTCCGACTAGGGCAATCGGTCGGTGTCCACAACGCTGAAAATGTGCCAACACCATAATAGGAACCAAATTACCAATATGCAATGAATCGGCTGTCGGGTCAAACCCTACATAGCCAGAACGCATGGCCTCTAACAAATGTGCTTCAGTGTCCGGCATCACATCGTGAACCAAACCTCTCCATTGCAATTCCTGAATAAAATTTTTGGACATCATTGTGATTTTGAAGCAAAGATAAACGGCCAAATTAAAAAACTAAAGTTTCTGAGCCCTAATTTTAAAATCATCTATGGCTAAAATAGTACCTTTACGTTATGATTTTAGTCACCGGAGGAACAGGTTTTTTGGGCGCACATTTGGTTTACCAATTGAGTCAAAAACAGGATGCTGTCCGGGTTCTTTATCGATCTGCAGACCGTTTTGAACAAGTGCGTCAGGTTTTTTCTTTTTACACCGATCAGGTAGAAGCGCTTTTTCAGCGCATTGAATGGGTCCAGGGCGACATCACCGACATTTATCGCCTCAACGAAATCATGCAGGGTGTAGACGTGGTCTATCACGTAGCGGGCCTGATCAACTTTGAATGGCGCCAATTAGATCGGTTAAAAAAAACCAATATAGAAGGTACGGCCAACATTGTGAACGCCGCTCTGGCCCATAACATCAAGAAGCTGTGTTATGTGAGCAGTATTGCCGCAATGAGCACGAGCCCTCAAGACTCCGACCTAGAAGCATCTTTGGAGCCCATAGGGGTATTTGAAGACCCTTACGCTTTGACTAAGTATTGTGGTGAGAAGGAAGTTTGGCGCGGACAGCAAGAAGGTCTTGACGTGCTTATTGTACGTCCAGGAGTTATATTGGGAGAAGGATTTTGGTATTCAGGCAGTGGTAAACTCATCAAGCATGCCGCGAAAAACCCGCTTTTTTATCCCTCGGGCGCTACTGGGTTTATTGATGTTCGGGATGTGGCCCAGCAAAGCATTGCTCTGATGGATGGACCAATAAAAAATAAGGCTTTTGTTTTTGTAGGACACAATGCCTCTTTTAGAAGTATTTTAGACGCCTTATGTGTTTTATTTGAACAACCAAAACCCAAATTTCAAGCGCCAAAAATGCTCCTTCAATGTATGAGCATGATCGATTTCTTGTGGGCAGGATTATTCAAACGTTCCCAAAAATTACCCAAAGCTTATGTCTTGGCCATGTTTCGCCAATCGATTTACGACACTGAGACACTTCCAGGGGTGACACACTTACCGTTTAGAGCGTTAAAAGACACCTTAGCAAGGATTTGTGCGTTGTCGCCTTATAAAACTTAGTCTTTAACTGGCGTGATCAATCCTGGATCATTTACAGAAGAAGGATTCCTCTGTGGGCTTTTGCCCTGTTGCTGCTTTGCTTCACGCTGCTGCTCAGCATCGACAAGATCCAACGAATCTAATTCTTTCTTCAGCAGAGATAATCGGCTTTCGACCTGGTCCATGATGGCTAAATAACTATTAATTTCTGCCGCATAATAGGCCGTACTCGAAGCCATTTGAAGACTATCGATCCCATATTTTGCGTATAAAATTGAATCTATCTGAATACCGTGTTCCCGCAATACTCTATTGTTATTACTCCGAGCCGCATTACCCAAATACGCGTCAACCAGAATCCCTACCATCGTTTCTGAATCGATCAAATTGTCAGGACGCTCAGGTCTTGTGACCTCTTGACATCCCCAAAACAGGAATCCACAAAGCACTATGTAACTATAGGTTCTCAACGATCAAAAGTTAAGCGCTCACCATTAGAGCGGTTTACAAATTTACCTCCTTCGTAAGTCAGCATCCCATTGACAAAGGTATGGGTCACACGCGACTTAAATACAGTTCCCTCAAATGGTGACCAGCCACACTTATAGAGAATATTACTTTTATTTACCGTCCATGGAGCATTCAAATCGACCAAAACCAGGTCAGCCTTATAGCCTTCACGAACAAAACCACGCTCTTTTATTTCAAACAATTTAGCAGGATTATGCGCAAATTTCTCAACAATTTTTTCTAGTGAAATAACGTCCTGATGGTATAGATCCAATAGCGCCACCAGAGCGTGCTGCACCATTGGCCCCCCTGAGGGCGCTTTGATATAAGATTGTGTTTTTTCCTCCCAGGTATGAGGGGCATGATCAGTGGCAATAACATCGATGCTGTCTTCTAATAATGCTTGGCGCAGAGCTAGGCGATCTGAAGCCTTTTTCACAGAAGGGTTCCACTTAATCTTAGACCCCAAGGTGTCATAATCCTGGTCGGAAAACCAAAGATGATGGATGCAGACCTCAGCGGTTATTTTTTTTGCGGTGACGTCTTTGTTTTTATTAAAAAGACGCGTCTCCTTGGCCGTGGATAAATGAAATACATGTAAGCGCGCGCCGGTTTTTTTGGCCAATGCCACAGCTTTGGAACTCGATGCGTAGCAGGCCTCTTCGCTGCGAATTTCGGGATGCATCGCCATACTGATCCCGTCTTTATATTGCGCAACATAACGAGCCAAGTTGGTCCTGATGATCACTTCGTCTTCACAGTGAACGGAAATTACCAAGTTTGTCTTGCTAAAAATAGCCTCTAACGCTTTAGGATCGTCCACCAACATATCACCGGTAGAAGAGCCTAAAAATAGTTTTATTCCCGCAATTTTTGTAGGGTCTGCGCCAATCAAATCCTCAATGTTTTCATTGGTTCCACCCAACATAAAGGAATAATTTGCCCACGAACCTTCCGCGGCCATATCAAATTTGTCTTCGACAAGTTCCATGGTTGTTGCCTGCGGATTGGTATTGGGCATTTCGATAAAACTGGTAATCCCTCCGGCGATAGCGGCACGGGATTCCGATTCGATTGTAGCCTTATGGGTGAGACCAGGCTCTCTAAAATGGACCTGATCATCAATCATACCTGGCATCAAATACAAGCCATCGGCATCCACCACTCTTGTCCCAGAAGACTTCAGGCTGATGGACGATGCAATCTCGGCGATTCTATCCCCAACAATCAATACATCGCTGCGGGTAACACTCCCTTCATTGACCAATTGAGCATTTTTAATCAATATGGAATCACTCATAAATCTAATTGCTTTATTATTCTTTTTAGTTTCATCGCCATTACCCCAAATATAGCTTCCGAAATAATCCCTTTGCTTAATTTAGACTCACCATGCGTTCGGTCTGTAAAAACCACGGGGATTTCAGTTATAGAAAACCCCAATAAATGAGCCTTGTATTTCATTTCTATCTGAAACGCGTAGCCAATAAATTTAATTTTGTCCAATGAAATGGTTTCGAGCACCTTTCGTTTATAACAAACAAATCCTGCTGTGGTATCATGCAGGGACAAACCCGTGACCCAGCGGACATACTTAGAAGCTATCCACGACAAAAGAACCCGACTCATTGGCCAATTGACCACATTAACTCCGGTCACATATCGCGATCCCACCGCAACTTCATAGCCGTCTTGACTACAGGCATTATAGAGGCGAAGCAGGTCGTTTGGGTTGTGCGAAAAATCAGCATCCATTTCGAAAATATAGCTGTAGTCGCGCGCTAACGCCCACTGGAATCCATCAATATAGGCACGCCCTAATCCCATTTTCTCTTTTCTTTCTAACAGATGAAGGCGATTGGGATAGGTTTGGATAAGGTCTTTGACCACCTGACCAGTTCCATCGGGTGACCCATCATCCACCACCAATATAGAGAACGGGGCATCGATAGAAAAAACAGCATGCGCTAGCCGCTCAATGTTTGCCTTTTCGTTATAAGTTGGAATGATAATTAGCCCCAGTGACATGGATTAATTTTGAACAAATATACCTCTTTTTTGTCGAGAGATAAAGGCTTATACCCTTGTCCCATGAAAAATTATTTTACCCTTAGAAACACTCCGACAAGTCGTGCTGGCAAAAAAAATTCTGTTATTTTTATTGACGCTAATATGGACTTCAATCCGATATACCGTCCTCAAGATTCTTGGATCACCTTTTTGTTGGTGGGCCTGTATTTATTGCTCGCATTTTTACGTCATAAGTATCCTAAACGCTTTACAGAACTGCTCCTGCTGCCCATCAACGACAAATACTTTGCTTTAGAGGGACGCTTTCCAGATGTCAAGCATCCGTTCAATGGAGCCTTTTTTGTGTGTCAAATCGCGGCCTTCTCTCTGGTGATTTATCTTTGGCGTCTTCAGATACATGCTGGGGCAACAGATCCGCCATCTCCATCCTATTACAACATCGTTCTGATCATCGCATGCTTTTTGGCCCTGCGCTATCTACTGGGCTTTATTACGTCTAAAGCCCTAAAACTTGAGTCGATTTTGGCTGCCTATCGCTACGAACGCATGAGCTATCATCATATCATTGCATTAGGCCTGTTGCTCTTCATCACAATGCTGCAATTTGCACCCATAGACCGTGATGCCTTCTTTTATATACTTCCATGGCTCATTATACCAACCATTGGCTTGGCCGCCATTACCAGCATCAGGAGAAATTCGACATATCTAATTAAAAATTTCTTCTATTTTATTTTGTACCTTTGCGCACTTGAATTAGCCCCTTATATCCTTCTTTTTGAAGTTTTAAGATCCTAAGGCATGTTAAACTAGCTTATGAAGGTGAAAACTATTTTGGTCAGTCAACCAGAGCCTATAATCGAGAATTCTCCCTATTTTGATCTTGTTGAGAAGCAGAAAGTCAAGATTGATTTCCGCTCCTTTATTCATGTTGAAGGGGTCTCAAGCAAGGACGTGCGTGCACAAAAAGTTGATTTATCACAATACTCTGCCATCATCTTAACCAGCAGAAATTCTGTCGATCATTATTTTCGAATTGCAGAAGAACTGCGCTTTAAGGTGCCGGATACATTAAAGTATTTCTGTCAAAGTGAAGCCGTTGCCTATTACCTGCAGAAATACGTCGTGTATCGAAAACGCAAAATCTATGTTGGGAAAAGAACCTTTACAGAACTTTCTCCCCTGATCAAAAAATACAAAAACGAGTCATTCTTATTGCCCACATCAGATCAACTGAAGTCAGAGGTGCCGAATGTATTGAACGAACTTGGCGTGAATTGGAAGCAGGCGACTTTCTACAAAACAGTGGTCAGTGATCTTTCGGATTTAAGTGACGTCTCGTATGATATTTTGGTGTTTTTTAGCCCCAGTGGTATCAAATCTCTTTTCGAAAATTTCCCTGATTTCGAGCAAAAAAATACACGTATTGCCGTCTTTGGGAATACCACAATCCAGGCNGCTACAGACCAAGGATTGCGCGTAGACATTAAGGCACCAACGCCCGAAACACCCTCAATGACCATGGCCCTTGAACTTTATATCAAGTCGGTCAATTCAAAAAAATAAACCTTATTTTAAATTAGGGGGCCGCCTTCTAAAATCATGGGGCTGGCATAGGACTCAAATTGCTTAAAGTTTTCTTTAAAGGTATCCGATAATTTTTGGGCTGTTTTGTAGTAACCTGTATCATTGTTCCAGGTGCTTCTGGGACTCAAAACATCCGTCGGGACGTTAGGACATACGCGCGGCTGAGAGACCCCGAAAACCGAGTGTGTGTGATAGTTGTCTTTATTGGCCGCCTCAAGGGTGCCGTCCATAGCCGCAGCAATCATGGCGCGGGTATACTTGAGTTTCATTCGAGAACCTACACCATAAGGACCGCCGGTCCAACCTGTGTTGACTAACCAAACATGGACTCCTGATTCTTGCATTTTTTTGCCCAGCATCTCTGCATATACGGTCGGATGTAACGGCATAAATGGCGCCCCAAAACAAGCTGAAAAACTAGGCACTGGTTCGACGATTCCTGCCTCTGTGCCGGCTACTTTTGCCGTATAACCACTAATGAAATGATAGGCGGCCTGGCCTGGGGAAAGTTTAGAAATTGGCGGCAAAACACCAAAGGCATCGGCCGTTAAGAAAAATATATTTTTTGGATTCTTTCCGATCGAAGGCACTTTTATGTTTTGGATGTGCTCCAGCGGATAGCTTACCCGGGTATTTTGGGTAATAGAAGTATTGGCATAATCCACTTCACCNTCNGGGTTCATGATCACGTTTTCCAAAATAGCGCCAGGCTTAATGGCATTAAATATGTCGGGTTCATTTTCCTTAGAAAGGTTAATGACCTTGGCGTAACAGCCCCCCTCAAAATTAAAAACGGTATTCTCTTTGGTCCAACCATGTTCGTCATCGCCAATAAGAAAGCGCCGGGGATCTGCAGAAAGCGTTGTTTTACCGGTGCCCGATAGACCAAAAAAGATCGCTGTATCTCCAGCAACGCCAACATTGGCAGAGCAATGCATGGGTAGGGTATCGCGATCCACCGGAAGAATAAAGTTGAGGGCCGAAAATATGCCCTTCTTGATTTCTCCTGTATATCCAGTGCCGCCTATAAGCGCAATTTTTTTGGTAAAATTCAAGATGGCAAAATTATGTTGGCGGGTTGCGTCACGCTCGGGATCTGCCATGAAACCCGGTGCATTGATGACCACCCACTCCGGATCAAAATCTGCTAAGGATGCTTCATCAGGGCGCAAAAACATATTAGAGGCGAACATATTGCTCCATGGATATTCATTGACCACACGGATATTGAGTTGGTAATTGGGATCCGCACATGCATAGGCATCGCGCACATAGAGTTCACGGCCTGACATGTATTGCGTCACGCGGTCATAAAGCCGATCAAAAGCCTCTGGAGAAAATGGTATGTTGATGGGGCCCCACCAAATTTTTTCCGAGGTCACGTCATCTTTTACAATAAAACGGTCTTTGGGAGATCTTCCTGTAAATTCACCTGTATTAATAGCTAATGCGCCATTATTTGCCGTGACTCCTTGCCTCTTGTCCACGGTAATTTTGTGTAATTCATCTGGAGTTAGTTGGAAGTTTATGGTGGCATCCGTAATTCCGTAATCAGCTAACGAAATCGTTTTCGATTTTTGCGCTTTATCCATGGGAAGTTGTGTTAGGTTCCGGCACAAAAATAGAAAATACTATTGGGATAACGCAGGAAATACCACAGGTTTATATTCCTTTATTTCGAGAAATCCCCAGAGCCATTGACCCCCAACCTAATATAAAGCAAACCCCACCCAGAGGGGTCAAAACTCCGATAAAACTAGGGATGGTATCATTGACCTCCTTAAAGACCAGAATATATAACGAACCAGAAAACAAGAGTACCCCCGCAATAAACCAACGAAAGATCCATGCACGAGCTTTATTGGAAACCAAGCCTGAAGACCAGACCATCAACAAAGCTAAGAGGTGCATCACCTGAAACAAGAGACCCGTTTCAAATCGTTCAAAAGCTTCCTGACTCACCACGGGCTTTATCCCATGGGCGCCAAAAGCACCAATAATGACCGTAAGCCCACCTAACAGGCTCAGTCCTATTCCTTGTATTTTGTCATGAATGTGCATAGGGTCACGTGGTATTTTATTACTTTAGTCCTTCGACTTAAAGCAACAAAAATACAAAGATCATGCGTCATATTTTAATTATCGGAGCAGGACGTTCTGCCTCGAGTCTCATACAATACCTGATCGAACATTCAGCGTCCGAGGATTTATTTATTACCGTTGGCGACATCTCCGAAGCATCGGCCCAAAAGTACCTCGCTGGAGCCCCCCGAGCCAAAGGCGTCGCTTTTGATGTGTTTGACCAGATTCAGCGCGAAGCGCTCATCCAACAAAGCGATTTGGTGATTTCTATGTTACCGGCACATTTGCATATCGAAGTAGCCAAAGACTGTTTGACCTATGGAAAACATATGGTAACAGCCTCATACATCAGCAAAGAACTTGAAGCCATGAACCAAGAGGTCACGGCAAAAGGACTCGTATTTATGAATGAAATTGGTCTCGATCCTGGTATTGATCATATGAGCGCCATGCAAGTCATTGATCAGATCAGACGTGAAGGCGGAAAAATGCTCCTTTTTGAATCGTTTACTGGCGGGCTTATTGCCCCAGAGAGCGATACCAATTTATGGCGTTATAAATTTACATGGAATCCGCGCAACGTCGTCCTAGCCGGTCAAGGTGGGGCTGCAGAATTCATCCAAGAGGGTTCCTATAAGTTCATTCCATATCACCGATTGTTCCGACGGACCGAGTTTTTGGCAATTGACGGCCATGGACGTTTTGAGGCCTATGCCAATCGCAACTCCTTAAAATACCGTTCGATTTACGGACTCAACGATATCTTAACGCTCTACCGGGGTACGATCCGACATGTAGGTTATAGCAGAGCTTGGAACATGTTTGTTCAGCTTGGCATGACCGACGATAGTTACGCCATTCCACATTCTGAAAATCTAACATATCGACAATTTGTCAATCTATTTTTGCCCTACTCACCAACGGATTCCGTTGAACTCAAATTGCGTCTAAATCTCAAGATCGATCAAGATGACCTTATGTGGGACAAACTGGAAGAACTAGACTTATTCAATGAGCAAAAAACCATTGGTATCGCCAATGCCACACCGGCACAAGGATTACAAAAGATCTTAATGGACAAATGGACCTTAGAACCCGATGATAAAGACATGATCGTGATGTATCATAAGTTTGGCTATTCCATCGATGGTGTCAAGAAACAAATCGACAGCCATATGGTCTTGGTGGGACAAGACCAGACGGTAACAGCAATGGCCAAAACCGTAGGCCTTCCTGTAGCTATGGCCGCATTAAAAATTCTCAACGGCACCATCAATACCCCTGGGGTACAATTGCCAATTAGTGCCGAAGTATATGAGCCAATCCTCAAGGAACTCGAAGACTACGGCGTTATTTTTCATGAGAAAAAAGTATCCTACATGGGCTACAACCCGAGCAATATGTTGGGGTAGTGCCTTTTAACGGCGATTTAAAAACATCATTATAAAATACAATAGGGTCGCTAAAGAACCTAAAGCGGCGACCACATAAGTTCGAGCAGCCCACTTTAGAGCATCCTTAGCTCCATCATACTCCTGAGGCGTGACCATATTTTCGGTCTTGAGCCAAACCAAAGCACGTTTGCTGGCATCAAATTCGACCGGCAGGGTAATGAACGAAAAGACCGTAGTGGTAGCGAACAACAAAATGCCCATTAAAAAAAGCGTTGTCCCCAAGACAGATCCGGAAGCGGCGAGCACCAGACCAATCATGATGACAAAATTTGAGAGTTTACTCGCAACACCAACCATAGGCACAATCGCGGAGCGCATTTGCAACCACTCATATGCTTTGGCATGTTGCACAGCATGGCCACATTCATGAGCAGCAACAGCCGCCGCAGCGGCATTTCGCTCATGATAAACAGACTCACTTAGGTTGACCGTTTTATCGGCTGGATTATAATGATCGGTCAATTGCCCTGGGGTTGAGATCACTTTGACATCGGTGATGCCATGATCGGCAAGCATTTTTTCGGCAATTTCCTTTCCGCTTAAGCCATTGCGCAAATGCAATTTAGAATAGGCTGCAAATTTTTTCTTGAGCGTGTTGCTCACCGTCCAGCTGGCCAGAAAGATCAAGCCAGCCATGAGATAGTATCCCATCATAATTTATCTACTTTTAGTCTCTATCTAAGATACAAAATAAGTGCCATTTTTTTGAACTGACAGCCTGTCTCTTTTAGCCAACAATATTGACGATTTTTCCCGGTACTACGATCACCTTTTTCGGGACACGACCCTCAAGCTGTTCCTGAGTTTTTTCATGAGCCATCACGATATCTTCTATTTCCTGAGGCGTTAAGTCCATCGACAACTCAAGGGTAAAGCGCGTCTTACCGTTAAATGAAATAGGATAGGCCTTGCTGGACTCCACCAAAAACTGTGGATCAAAAACCGGAAATGGCTCTCGAGAAATGCTGCGAAGGTGGCCCATTTTTTGCCATAATTCTTCGGCAATATGGGGTGCATAAGGCTCAATCAAAATCAATAATGGCTCCAAAATTTGACGATCAGAGCAAGCCATGCTGGTGAGTTCATTGGCGTTAATCATAAACGTACTGACCGAGGTGTTAAAGCTAAAATTTTCAATATCCTCGGTGACTTTTTTGATGGTCTTGTGCAGTGCCTTAAGCGCCTCCGGGCTTGGCTTGGATTCCTCCACTTTAAAGGCTCCGTCCTTGCCCGAGTGATAAAGCCTCCAAAATTTCTTCAAAAAACCATGTACCCCAGTAATCCCTGCCGTACTCCAGGGCTTTGCCTGCTCCAAAGGCCCCAAAAACATTTCGTACATCCTCAGGGTATCTGCACCATATTGATCACAAATATCATCTGGATTGACGACATTAAATTTGGATTTAGACATTTTTTCTACCTCGCGGGTCACCTTAAAACTTCCGTCCTGTTCGGTGGTGAAGGTAGCGGTCTGGTATTCTGGGCGCCACCGGCGAAAAGCCTCTATATCCAGATCATTGCTTGGCGTCACAAAAGACACATCGACATGGATGGGTTGCGTTTGGGCTGTATTGATCTGATTTGCCGAAAGGAAATTACGCCCTGAATCATCGCGATGAACAAAAGCACTTTCCCCCAAAATCATACCCTGATTGATGAGTTTTTTAAAGGGTTCGTCCACTGAGACAAAGCCTCGGTCAAACAAAAATTTGACCCAAAATCTACTGTAAAGCAAATGGCCTGTTGCATGCTCACTACCGCCAATGTAGAGATCGACTTGCTGCCAGTAATTCAAGGCCTGGTGGCCTGCAAATTCTTGGCTATTGTGTGGGTCCATGTATCTGAAAAAATACCAGCTACTGCCCGCCCAACCGGGCATGGTGTTTAGCTCCAAAGGAAATACATTAGTGTGGTTCACTAAATCCAAAGACACCACTTGTTGGCTGTCGGTATTCCAAGCCCAATCACTGGCGCGTCCCAGCGGCGGATCACCACCCTGAGTGGGCAAATAAGCGTCTACCTCAGGCAGTTTGAGTGGTAAGGCCTCGACAGGGATCATTTGAGGCAAGCCCTGCTTATAATATACTGGAAATGGTTCTCCCCAATAGCGCTGACGGCTAAATACAGCATCCCGTAATCGGTAATTAATTTTGCCTGAACCGCGTCCATTTTGTTCTAAAGCTTCAATGGCTTTTTGACTGGCTTTCTGGTAAGTGAGTCCATTGAGAAAATCACTCGCGGCGATGATGCAAGGATCTTTGAGGGTATAGGCCTGCTCACTCAAGTCAACATCAGCAAATATATTGGGGATTGGCAAGTCAAAGTGCTTGGCAAAATCATAGTCACGCTGGTCACCACAGGGCACAGCCATAACTGCCCCAGTACCATAACCCGCCAAAACATAATCTCCAATCCAAATCGGAATGGGCTCATTGGTTAGGGGATGCGCGGCATAAGCCCCTGTAAATACGCCAGATATCGTCTTTACATCTGCCATGCGCTCGCGTTCACTGCGTTGGGCTGTGGCCAAAATATACTGCGCAACTGCCTCTTTCTGGTCGGGTGTCACAATTTTATCCACTAATTCGTGTTCGGGCGCTAGCGTCAGGAAACTTACGCCAAATATGGTGTCGGGGCGCGTGGTAAAGACATCAATTTCTTGGTCATGGCCTTGTACCGAAAACACAACGGAGGCGCCTTGAGAGCGACCAATCCAATTGCGTTGTGCCTCTTTGAGGGGCTGAGGCCAGTCTATAGCCTCCAAACCATCGATAAGTCTTTGGGCATAGGCCGATATGCGCATACTCCATTGCTTCATCTTTTTGCGTACCACCGGATGGCCTCCACGCTCTGAAACACCATTAATTATTTCGTCATTGGCCAAAACTGTCCCCAAATTAGGGCACCAATTGACCTCAGATTCCGCTAGATAGGTCATGCGGTAATGCAATAAATGCTTTTGTTGCTGCTCCCAAGACATAGCCTTCCATTGATCTGCGGCAAATGACAGGGCATTGTCGTCACATACCGCGCAAATACCATGAGTTCCGTTGGCTTCAAAATGTGCCACTAGAGTGTCTATTGGGCGCGCCTTCTGATGCTCCAAATCATACCAGCTGTCGAAAAGCTGCATGAAAATCCATTGGGTCCATCGGTAGTAATCGGCATTTGAGGTCCGTACTTCGCGACTCCAATCAAAACTAAATCCCATCTTGTCGAGCTGCTCCCGATAGCGGGCAATATTTTCTTGGGTGGTTTTCTTTGGATGCTGACCGGTTTGAATCGCATACTGTTCGGCTGGCAAGCCAAAGCTATCATAGCCCTGTGGATGAAGCACGTTGAAGCCCTTATGACGCATGTAGCGGGCATAGATATCACTAGCGATATAGCCCAAAGGATGGCCCACATGCAAACCAGCTCCGGAGGGGTAGGGAAACATATCTAACACGTAAAACTTAGGCAAATCAGCTTGCTGCTCTGCTTTAAAAGTCTGGTGTTTGGCCCAATAATTTTGCCATTTTTCTTCTAAGGTCCGAAATGGATAATTGCTCATAAGTTACCTGTCTTGAGTGGGCTAACCCTCAGGTTTGCCTTTGACAAATTTACATGGAATGGATGAAAGAGAAAAGTTTAAACCAAAGGTATTATGGATCGTAAAATTCCTTGTATTTTTACCTAACAATTACGCATTATGGCCCGATCGTTCGAGAAATTCCAAAAGCGACGCTTGATCTCATCCTACATTTCTGTGGTCTTGAGCATCAGTCTGGTCTTATTCCTATTAGGGCTTCTGGGGCTTTTGGTCTTGAATTCCAAAAAAGTAGCCGACCACTTTAAAGAAAATATTGCGCTCTCGATCTTTTTAAAAGACAACGCCAAGCAGGTAGAAATTGACCAACTCCAACAAACCTTGAGTTTGGCCCCTTATACCAAATCAACCAACTTCGTCTCCAAAGAACAGGCGGCTGAGGAACACAGTGCCTTGATCGGCGAAAATTTTATGGATTTCTTGGGGTATAACCCACTGCAAAACAGCATTGACGTTTTTTTACTGGCAGACTACGTGGCACCCGATCAATTGGCCGCCATACAGGAAGAGCTCATCAAAAATGGATTCATTGATTCGGTCAGCTACGACAAGCCCTTGATTATTTTACTGACCGAAAACATCAAAAAAATAAGCTTTTGGGTCCTGGTGATGAGTGCCCTCTTTTTGATTATTGCCGTACTGCTGATCAATAGCTCAATCCGTCTATCGGTATATGCCAAACGCTTTACCATCAAAACCATGCAAATGGTCGGCGCTACCAAGTCGTTTATTCGGGCGCCCTTCATCATTAAGAGCATCCAATTAGGTCTACTGGGCTCTGTCTTGGCGATTATTGCCTTGTTTGCTGTCCTTAGTGCTGTGGATGATTATTTCCCAGACATGGAGTTTTTGAGCAACCCTATTCCTGTTTTGGGTTTATTTATTTTTATCATCGTGATGGGGGTGTTTATAAGCGCCTTAAGCACCTTTTTGGCCACTCAGCGTTTTTTAAATTTGCGTTCGGACCAATTATATTATTAAGATCATGGCCTGGGCTATTAGAAGCTGAACCGGTCTCTTTGAGTGGTGCATAGGGCATTAAATCCCCAGATCACATCATCAGACCCTAAAAGAATTTAAATAAAAAGATTAACTTGCCAAGGCCTTGTTAGCGCAACATCTAGGCTAATTAAATTAGGACATCACAAACCAAAAAACCGCATCAATCACCATCATTATGGGAGAACAAAAAAGAAAAGAAGACGCCAAACAATCTTCCTTTATATTGCAACGCAAGAACTACACCTTCATGCTGATTGGAATCGGGTTTATCGCTTTAGGATTTATCCTGATGGCCGGCGGAGGTAGTGATGACCCTACAATTTTCAATCCAGAGATCTATAGCTGGCGCCGCATACGCTTAGCCCCTGCTCTTATTTTAATTGGCTTTGGGATCGAAGTCTACGCCATTTTAACCAACCCAACTACAGACCAATAAATGAACTTTTGGGAAGCCATCATCTTAGCCATCATTGAGGGCCTTACAGAATTTTTGCCTGTCTCTTCGACTGGGCACATGATCATTGCCTCTTCTTTTATGGGTATTGCCCATGAAGAATTTACCAAACTTTTTACCATTGCCATCCAATTAGGGACCATTCTGAGTGTGGTTGTATTGTATGTCAAGCGTTTTTTTCAATCCATCGACTTTTACGTCAAACTGTTGGTCGCTTTTATCCCTGCAGTCGTGCTGGGTCTGCTCTTTAACGATCTTATTGATGAATTACTCGAAAGCCCAGTAACAGTGGCCGTTTCACTGATTATTGGCGGGATAATTCTGCTGCGGGTCGACCAATGGTTCGGCCAAGGCGAGGATACAGAGATCAGTTATAGCACTGCCCTGAAAATTGGTTTTTTTCAATGTCTGGCCATGATCCCTGGTGTATCCCGAAGCGGGGCCAGTATCGTTGGCGGTATGTCTCAAAAGATGTCCCGTACCGCCGCCGCTGAGTTCTCATTTTTTCTAGCGGTCCCAACCATGCTAGGCGCCACGGCCAAAAAATCTTTTGATTACTACCAAGCCGGCTTTGAATTGACCACAGAGCACATACAGCTTTTGGCTATAGGCAACATCATCGGGTTTTTTGTGGCTTTACTGGCCATCAAAACCTTTATTAACTTTTTGAGCAAGTCGGGCTTTAAGGTCTTTGGTTATTACCGTATCATCATTGGCGTATGCATCTTGTGGATTCATTTCTTTATCCACCCCTTGACCCTCATTTAATGGCCGAAAACCCCTTTAGTGAAGGCCGTGTCATTCTTATCGACAAGCCGCTTAACTGGACTTCTTTTCAGGTGGTCAATAAGGTGCGCTGGCTCATCCGAAAACACTATCAACTCAAAAAGATCAAAGTGGGACATGCCGGAACACTAGATCCTTTAGCCACAGGCCTCCTTATTTTGTGCACAGGTCCTAAGACCAAAATTATTGACACCTACCAGGCCCAACATAAGGTCTACACGGGAACCTTCCAGCTTGGGGCCACCACGCCAAGTTATGATCTAGAAACAGAAATCGATCAAACTTTTGACGTGAGTCATCTCACCCCATCAGACTTAACCTCTGTCAGTCATCAATTCATTGGCACCATAGAACAGGCCCCTCCTATTTTTTCTGCCATAAAAAAAGACGGCAAGCGACTCTACGAAATTGCCCGCAGTGGAGGAACCATCGAAATACCCAAACGCCCCGTGACCATTCAATCTTTTGAATTGACTCATCTACAACTCCCCGATGTCGGTTTTGAGATTGCCTGTAGCAAAGGGACTTATATCCGATCGATCGCTCATGATTTTGGCAAAGCTTTAGATAATGGGGCACACTTAACGGCTTTGCGCCGCACACAAATCGGTGATTTTCATGTCGATCAGGCACAAACCATCGAAGCCTTTGAACAAGAACTGTTTGCTCTACCCACATCATGAAACAGGTTACGCGATGCCATTGGTGTGGTGACGACCCGCTTTATGTCGCCTATCATGACCACCAGTGGGGTGTTCCTGTGCGTAACGACGCCTTACTTTTTGAATTTTTACTCTTGGAAACGTTTCAAGCGGGGCTCAGTTGGATTACCGTATTACGCAAGCGTGAAAATTTTAGACAAGCCTTTGACCAATTTGATCCCAACAAAATAGCCCAATACACAACAAATCAGGTTGATCAACTCATGCATGATGCCGGTATTATTCGGCACCGTAAAAAAATAGAATCGGCCATCATCAATGCGTCGTTATTTCTGAAAGTACAACAAGAATATGGCAGCTTTAGTGATTTTGTGTGGTCGTTTGTGGATCACCAACCTTTAGATCATCGGGTTGCGTCTATAGATCATTTACCCAGCAAAACAGAATTGAGCGACACCTTGAGCCTGGCTTTAAAAAAGATCGGATTTAAATTTGTGGGCTCCACCGTGGTTTACGCCTTCATGCAAGCCACTGGTATGGTCAATGACCACCTGGTCACTTGTTTTCGCTACAAAGAACTGAAGGAGGCCGCTACAGTTTAATGATCTGACGATGCACCCGGCCAAAAGAGCCGTCAAAAGTCACCCATAACAGCCCTTGCCAAGATGGATTGAGTTGCAAAGAAAACTGCCCGTGGCCTTCTTCAATCACACCGCGGTATAAGGTTTGTCCTAACACATTAGTGATGGTCACCGAAACCGGCTCATGGATCTGACTCAGTCGGAATTGTACCTGTCCTGATGTTGGGTTTGGCACGGCACCAGAAATTTGAAGCTGGGCGTAATCAGGAACCGAAAGTGTTCCGACCTGGATGGTCCAAAACCCTTCTGGAGCGACAATCGGTCTTGCCAAGACTTTTCCAGAATTGGCCTGTGCCTGGATATAATATTCTACCTGTGTCACGCCAGAAGGCATCACTAAGTCTGCGGTCCAAAGGTCATCTCCCAGCGGGCTCATGGGCATTGATACAAATGCCCCTGCTCCAATTTCCCGATAAAAAGCTTGGGCACTCTGTACTCCAGAAATGTGTTTTATTGAGGCATCGATGCTCACTGTGGCATTTGAATCCGCCTGATCTACGGGTTGATGAACAATCCATAAGGGTTGATCAACACCAATGGTATGGGTAATGCAATGAATGGCTCCTAGCAAAGAGATCAGGTTTTCTCCACTATTATCAACGTCGATCCCAACAATATTGTACCCCGGTAACATCTCCTCCCATTGGGCAATGGCAGGAGCATCCACCTCCGGACGATAGGTTGGAATGATTACGGTCTTATTGATAAAGACCGCATTGGTAAAGGTTCTATAATAACCACCGGTATCAGGATAACTGCCAGAGGTACTGGGTGGTGCCGGTATGCGCTCAATCTTGTAAGGCGTCCCAAAGGGGGACTGAAAATTGGACAAAACATAATCGATATTGGCCTCGATTTGAGGGCCATCGGCCACACCTGGAGGATACTCACTTACCAACAGTGTTTCTTCATCAAGTAGCTTCATGTGCATGTCGATATGGTGGATGACATCATAAGGCAATATATCCATTTTGATATATTGATCAATCCCCATATAAGCGTTCATTATTTCATCGATTTGGCTCTCCGTTTTTGCACTCACACCATATGGGTTTCCTGCTTCATTTTCGTTGAGAATGAGACTTGAGGCAAAAGCATTGCCTAGTCCATCGGTCATAAAATTCCCTCCAGTATTGACCAAATCATTGGTTCCAGAATTGGTAATATAAATCGGCAAGTCCAGTAGTGAGGCATGTGCGGAAGGCATCGCATCATCATTAGGCCGTGGCCGATTATAAATCCAGTCCGTCAAGGCCAATTCGCCAACATCATTGCTATAAACGGTATTCCCTGCATAATCGCGAATCCATATGCTGTCCCAGTTTTCGTTCATAAAGGTGACATTGGTCAAATCCACACCATTAGCCGTCAAATAAGTCGCCACTGCGGATTGATTTTGTGTTGTGATGATCACCTGACACTCTTCGACTGCCGCCTGCACAATCTGACGCAAAATATTTGAAAAATTCGACTCCCAGGTAATGACCAAATAAGCTACTTCTTCCCATTCTGCCATGGTACGTACCGGCACTGTCGGAGGATCGGTGACCCTATTCTGACGAAAATTAACGTCCTGCAAGAGCATCAGCTCTTGTGGGGTAGTATTATGGGGTATTGGTGACTGGGCCAAAACTGTGGTTGGAACCATGCCAAAAAGCAAAATAAGACTCGAAATAAAGCGGATCATGTATCAATATTTTCAGCAAGATACGTAATTAAG
>JGI26082J51739_10000147_pt1 | contig 40580 bp, 43 predicted proteins | sample SaaInl5LU_22_DNA_FD_51739 | JGI IMG/M metagenome (IMG submission 51739)
GTTGACATTAGAACAATTGAATACGAACCTTTAATACCGAAGTTCATTCCTGCTTGAAGGTTTATTCCTCCTTCATTCATAACTAACTGATTATAGGTAATGAGATTCATTTCTTTTTTGTTTATTTATCATTTTGATATTGTAGTGTAATGTTTATTAAATTTACTTACTTAGCATCTATATTAGATACATTTAAGTATTCCTTGTGAGTGAATGATCCACCTTCTCTGAATACATGAAAGGGAAAATTTTGATATTCTGTAATTGCTGATAACCCATTGATACGAAGTAGGTATTTGCACCAAATCCCCCAACACTCATCAAGATCATCTGAAGTATAGTTTTTGATTTTGCCATCAAGAGTAATAAGTGGGGTTAGGGGTTCAATCTCTTTTAAATACTTTATTGCTTCATCTTTTGAAGAGAAGGTATCTTGGCGAGTTAACCGCAAATTGATAGTATTTTTATACGTNGCGAGCGTCCATTTTTTTTCTTTTGTTTGATCGGCATTTTTAACTGTGGCATTTGTCAGATTAATTACATACATTCTAGGATCTCTATAAAGCTCATCCCTGTATTCAAGAAAATTACGATCTTGAATTTTCTTTATTCTGTATGGCTTGGGATTGCCGCTTTGATTATTTAGATTGCTCATGAGTATTTTCTTGAAATTCAATTTCTACATTAAAATCTTGAGATCTGTTGGCTGCTATATTTGCCTGATCTGATGCGGATAAAACTTCATATTTTTCTACTGCATAACCAATCATATATATGTAGGCTCTGTTAATATCTAATGAATTCATCAGTAATTGGGTCTCAAATTCCTCTAAATTATTAATAAAATCAAAGATACCGCTTTCATCATAGCCCTCGCCCAGCGTGACTAATTTAGAGGTAATGCTATAAAACAAATTGTAGGTCTGTACCCAGAGATAAATAATATGATCAAGAAATTTTTCATTACTGGGATTATCTCCAAAGCCTTCGATAGATCTGCATTCATTTTTGACAAATTCATGGAATGCTTTGCTTTCTATTTGAGTCTCCAGGAATTCAGAAATATTTTTCATATGAATTGTGAATTTTCTAATGGCTCTTTTTTTAGCCAATCCCTCTGCGGAGATAACTGGCGCTAGCATATTTATGCCTTCTTCCAATAATCCATCAAATTTTAGGTAAATGTAGCAAGGGTCTGATTTTTGAAGCAATGTCGACATATAACTAAAATACTTGTCCGAGAGATCTGACTCTTGTTGGTCTATGGTTTCTCTAATGTCTTGGCTAAAATTATTTATTAGAGGCTTGTCTAAAGCTGTTTTCCCGCAAGCAATTGCATAACGGACATTCAAATCAATCTTCTGATAATTTTTCTGATTATCTGTCTGGATATCCATGTCTGAAATATAACCATTGAGTTTTCTCAAGAGTGCTTTCCTAGCTTCAACTAAATGTATATTTTTTATTAACAGACTGTGGTCATCTTCGTTTGCCTTAAGAAATCTAGCAAGGTCAAAAGAAAGCCAGCTAATAAAGCTTGCGGTGGTCTCTATAAAAACGTCATTTTTGTGTATGTAATTTTTTTCTTTCATCGAGACAGAGGACCAGGGTTAGGAGGATACTATTTATAGGAGAGATATATAGTTCCCTGGTCCACTGTTTCGCTGGAATTTCACCAGCTCATCAGTCGATTAGTAGGAGGAGTAAAAAACCTAATCAACCTACACTTTACTAACGAATAAACTTTGACGTTGTTACATGAATACCTAAAAAAAATAAACTTTTTTTAACATTATTCATAAGACCTTAGGCATGGGTGGAACATCTTCACCAAATTGCTCTCACGCCAAAATAAATAGATATGAAAACGATAGTTGAGAGTGAATTGTTAGCCTGCTAGGCTTCTAAGATCCTAGAAAACTAACAATCTCCTTGACGGTTACTGCAAAAGTAATATTTTGAGAGTTGGCATCAATAAAGGTGTTAATACCAACCAGGTTGCCATGTTCATTTAACAGCGGACCTCCTGAATTACCAGGGTTTATTGGTGTTTGCATTTGATAAACATCGCCACTAAATTCATGTTCATCATCTGAATTTTGCCAGGTGTATCCTTCTCGGAAGGCGCTGATATAACCCATAGCATATGACCACATCTCCCCCCTAGGGTGTCCGATGGCATGCACTCTTTCACCAACCTTTTGAGTCACTTTGCTTATTTTTATTACGCTGACGTTTCTAGGTATTGTTGTCAACTTTAGTAAGGCTAAATCTTTTTTAGGATTGTATTTTATGAGCTCTAAGCCCCTATTATTTTCATCTAAATCTCCATCCCCAAGAGTGAGAGCATGAAGATTTGGATTATCTTCAACTACGTGCCAGTTAGTTAGGATGTGACCATCATCTGAGATAATAACTCCTGAGCCCATGCCATTGTCACCAGCAATAAAAACAACCCCTGAAACTGTGCTGTAAAAAATGTCTGTGTTGCTTGCAGGCAGGTAAGAAGTAAAACCTATGAGTAAGAATAAGTTTAACTTTTTTAAATAGTGCATGCTGCCCTCGCTTCAAGCAATTCATCTAGAGAGATACTAAGTTTTTGCGCCATGGATTCATCTAATGGATTTTCTATTCTGCCCTCCTCATCAATCGTAACGAGATTTAAACGCTGACCAATGCCATCTTCTTGCCATATATTGATATAACAAAACTCTTCTAGTGAAGGTGAGTTTGGCTCATCGTACTGCCTCCCAATAATAACATCTTGAATTGCTGCATTATCAAAAGGCAAGGTATCAAAAATATAGTAATCCCTTACCGTCTCTGCTTCTAAAGGATCATCAACCGCTGGAAAGTGCGTATTATTAGATTTAGCGCTTGCAAGAATTTGCTCTACATCAATAATTTCATCTTGACTATAAGTTGCTTTCTGGGAGGTAGATCCAATCTCCTGGGTAATTGATTCGTGTTGAATTATTTTCTTAGAGCTCAGAGCATTATTGATTGCATTCCCAAGAAACCAGATAAGAATTGCAATCGGAAGAATATAAGCACACCACTTGAGGGCGATAAATGGAACTTCTTTAATAAAATTATCTATTTCCCTTGATCGAGTGACCTCTGCCTCTCTGCGTGACAATTCATGGATGTAGGAGTCAACCGCTGAAGAATTATAAACTACATTACTCATGCTGCTTTACCTCCTTGAATTACTCGATTAAAAGCTGAATCACTTATTTCAGGCATTAAAGGTAAATCTTTTGGATCAGTTGGAACGGGGACTCCAACATACTTAGTTATTTCATAAGGAGTTGGCACCTCGATCTTTTCATATACCTTTTTCTCTACGATCACTTCTTTTATAACTTCTTTTGCAACCTCAACCTCTTCAATTTCCTTAATTATTTTGGGCTGCATGATTCGCTTCCTGAGGGATATGAGAGCTCTTCTCAAAGCTGGTCTAACCACAGCTCTTCTTGCTTCATGCTCCTCCAGTGTATTTTTCATCGCTACAAATGTAAGGCAAGGTCCGCAAACAGCAAGAAAGCCTGCTATGGAAAAGATGAAAATTAATGAGATCAATCCAATTTGCTCTTGAGTAAGATCGGCAGCATGATCAACACCAAAAATCTTTGAAGCCATTCGATAAATAACAGAATTTTCTGCTGAAACCGCTAATGCATTTCTTGCGCCTGCAAAATCCGCATCAAGAAGTGCTTTTTCACTCTCGAGCTGGCTAATTAATATTTTATTTTTTTCAGCAATTTCAATGCTTGTCTCTGCAGACTTGTTAGCATCCTTAATAATTTTATTTTTATCTTTAATAAGGTTTTGAATTTGCTTGGCTATAACACTTAATTCTTTCTTTGTTTTTGAATCTGGCTCCGATAATTTTGCGATTTTATTATTAAGGGTCGTAATTTTTCTTTCAATTGATTTAATTGTTTTTTCGTATTTGCTAACAAGAAGCATCTTATCTTCTTTGATTTGATCTCGTCTGGCAGCAAATTTATCAATAATGCTGCCTTTGAAAAAGGATGTGTCGGCAAGCTGGCTTTGCTCATCTTCATTAAGCTTTAGAATCTCTTTATTAAGTTGTAATAAGGATTTCTCATATAAGTCAGTCTTTTGGTCCTTAGATTTTTCAATGGTGCTTAATTGCCTTATTAGCTCATTCACTTCGGTAGAATTAAAGTTAGCTTTTATTGCTTGTTCTCGCATACTTAAGCTTTCCATATCATCGTTGATGGTGGCTAAAGAAGTTTGGATGCCACTGTCTATATCTTCTCTAATTTCTTTTGGGGTTAGGTTTTCGATCCCGTTAATCTTATTAATCACTACATCTCTAGATTCGCCTATTTGATTGACAGTAAGCCGTATATCTTTAATCTGATGCTCTCGATTAGTAATATTCTGCTCAAGCCCAGTGGACATAGTCTCAAAAGTCATGCCGCACACAAGACATAAAAATAACCCTGCTATAACCTTTGTTCCCATTGATTTTGCTAACAAAAAGCCTTTAACAAGTGGAATTTTTGTAAGCTCTACAAGTGCAATTGCTAGCAAAGGCAGTAAGCCAACAATGATCACAGGATTGAGCATAGATGCTGTGGTAAAGTTACCAATGCCCTGCATTGAAAGAATTACAGCAACTGCTAAGCCAGAAATGCAGAATATTATCTCTAGCGACCATGCTGCTATCATTAAGTGCTTTGACTCTTTTATTTTTAATTCTTTGTAATTCATTTTTATTCCCAAGTAATTTATACATAATACAAACGAATAAATTTTATAAATGTTACATATTTTGTTAAAACTCCTAGTAATAATTGCTCTCTTTAGTACAGGCAATCTGATTGCACAAACCTCTGATCAGCTAGAAGATGGTGATGACGCATGTGCGAATCTAATTGATAAACTTTGCAATGATCAGGAGCAAAATATTTATGATCTTTGGCAGGAAATGCTTGATCAGAATTTTAATCTGCAGGTAATTGACGTTAAAAAGATCAGTCAAGAAATTCTTGTCAAATGTGAAAATGTAGAAGCATCTAGAGACTTATGCGCACTTGTTTCTATTGAGGCTTTGCTAAAAGAAAACAAAGGTCGATCTCAGGAAAAAAGAGATCACACATTGGCTATGTTATTAGATCAAGATCTGCTTGCTCAATCACTCGACCATTCAATCTATCTTAGTCTTGAGTATTTCAGGCTTTTAAACATGCATGTCTTGGAGGCTGAAAAAATAGAGAAATTTGGGCAGGATATTTTAAGCAAAGCTGTGGCTTCAAATTTAGCGACAAAAGATCCTTGGGCATTTGGAGAAATATATTACGGCTTGGGAAAGTTTCAAGAAAATTTAAAAGAAGATACTGAAGAGGCAAAAAAATTATATTATCAAGCGCTTAGGTACTTCCAGATTGCAGAAGATATTGAGTCGATATTAGTTACTTATTATGAGATAAGCTCCATTCAATTTCTTGAGCGCGACTTAAAGTCTTCGCGCTTAACTATTCTTGAGGCTTTATCAATTAGCATAGAAGAGGAGGATCATGATGATATTCGATTAGAGTTACTTTCTTTACTTGGTAACATTGAAGGAATCTTGAATTCTGGAAGAGAAGCATTAATTGGCAAACAACTTCTAGACATCTACCAAGATGCGTTTATTAAGGGGCGATGGAATTTAATATATGATGCAAGCTTTGCTTGGGACATAGAAAAATATATCTATATTTTTGATTGCAATAAAATCAATGAAGTAAGTGAGCTCTTCAATAAAGTTATGATCTTTATGGATACGCAGTATGGCGATAATCCAGATTACCTTAGTCGCAAAAATAATCTGAAGACAACATATTTTGAAATAGAGTATAAAACATGGGTTTGTCTTGATAGGTTTGAAGTCGATTCAGAAAAATTTGATCAAGAAACAATCAATTTACTTCAAAGGATTGAGCAGGCGATTGAGAGTGAGGAATTTGCACAATCATACTGGGATAGCCCTGTCCTAACTACAGACTTGTATGATTATTTTTGGGGCTTTGATAATGCGATTGATTATGCAGATTACTCTCCAAATAATTTTTATAAAAAAATAACCTCAATATCTGAGAGGTGGCTTGATGAAATAATTGCTGAAGATCTCAATGTGCATCAGGATGGAGGATTTAATCTGCTGGCAATTATTGCAAATGCTGTTAGAGCAACAAATGATCCAGACAATTCTGCAATATTCGCTAGAAAACTACTCGATTTTTTAGAAGTATTTTCAAGCCAAGAGTTGTTTCAGAACACTCCAGGAGGACATGCATTCGATAAATTATTTTTTGCGTCAACGGTAATGCTCTATGAATACGGATACAAGGAGCTCGCTGAAGAGATTTATAGAAAATATTTCCTCTCATTGAAACTAGGAACTGATGACAGCTTTTCCGAGATTGTAAAGGCGACGAATCATTATGAAGAAATAAATTTTATTATGTCAGCAGATATTTTAATTGACGAGGATGTTCATCAAATTAGATCAATGGATTCTGATGAGTATGAGGTGAGGTTATTAAACCAAAATCTTAGGTCCAGAATGCACCTTTATCGAAGCAAATATGAAGTATTGGAATTGAAGGATTATTTTAAAGATCAAAATATTCGAGAGCTGATTCAGGCATATGTCAATTCAAATACAGAAATTAAAAAAGCTAATACTAAAAATAATTTTCTTGATGATCAAAATATAGAAGGCTATTTAGATTTAGCTCAAAAATCAAAAGATTTAAGCGCTGCTCAGAAAAAGCTTCTTGTAAATAAGTTTTTTCCAGATGTAAATTTTCTTGAATATCAGGAGCTATTAGATGACGATGAAACATTGATAATCCAGACGGTTGTGAGCGTAGATTATTCAATTTATTTTTATAGCCTCATGATCTCGGATGATGATTATATGATTTCCAGGGTAAACCTTGCGGATTACATAGAAGGATATGTGGATGATGACCAGCCACTTTGGCTGCTTGATCCCAAGCAGAATATGGTTTTTATTTGGTCTAAATACATCGAAGGGATTAAAAATAATTATTTTAACAATTCTGATATTGCAGATATTGGCATTGCCCTTTCAGATATTCACCTTCATGAAATAGATGAATTTATAGAAGATAAGAATAAGCTAATTTTCATCAATGATTTTAATGCTGTTTTTTCCCCAGATTTATTAATATTTGAAGAGGAGTATTTGATTAAAACATTTGAAGTTTCTCAATATATTTCTTTATTTGATTTTTTAGAAAGAAATAAAAAACCACTGCAGTATAAAAATTACTTTGGTTTTGCAGCACAAGAATTCAACCCTATTTTTCAGGTAGATCCTTTGCAGAACACTGTAAATGAGGTTGAAAATTCTAGTCAATTTTTTACCAACAAGATTAATTATATTAATAAAGAATTTTCTAAGGAGTTATTACAAAAAAATCAGTATCAAAATAGTGTATTACATTTTTCAACCCATAATGTTCTGGTGGAGAATGAATTATTTGGCAAGGTGCCTGCTTTAATTACTGGAGATAAAACTAATGCTGGTTATTTGGATATTATCAATATAAGTAATCTCCAGCTTGAAGGTTCGTTCATCCTTCTGGCAGCATGCAATACCACACAAATCATTGAGGATGATTCTGATGCCTTCTCAGGTTTAGTCAAATCATTTAAATTGGCTGGGGCTGAAAAAATCTTTGCAACCAGGTGGGAAATAGAAACTCTTTCGAGTGAAAAATTTATTGTTTCTTTTTTGGGTAAGGTTGAAGATGGGCTGGAACCAAACTCTGCCCTTGCTATGACCAAAAGAGAATTTATCGACAGTGCCGAAAATAGTCATCCAATTTTTTGGGGTGCATTTACCCTAGTTAATTAAAACTTTATAGCTCTTTGTATAGGCTAGATTGATCCCCTGACTTGCAATAGAGGAAATAAGTTGCCTCTTGATTTTCCACTGAAAACATAACATTTAAGCAGTGATCGTTAGATTGATTTTGAAAGGTATCCAAAATTTTTAATTCGTATTGATCAGAGCCAAGTCTGCCACTGGCGCCTTGAATATTTTTTATATACACGTCATCTAAGATGCTTTGAATTTGAGCTTCTTTCGAGACTGAGTCACTGGAAGATCTAAAGATAAGAATATCCTTATTGAGCATTTCATTGGTGAATTGATTAAGATTTGCATCACCCTGATTTAAAAAAAATGTGCCAATAAATAAAAATATAGCCGCTGTGGCTACGTTTGTTCCAAGCATGGAGCTAATGCCAAAGCTATTGGTTAAGCTGATCAAGAAGCTCTTTTGTTGCTTTGTGTGTAATTCCTTATCAAGCAACCCATCTATCTTAACGTCAAGGCTTCTAGAAAAATCATGATACTCGTTGGTGCTGAAATTTGATCCTAGTTCAATCTCCAGGCTCTTTAATTGATTAAGGAACTCGTTTGCATCGTCATTAGATTGCAGGATTGCTTCAATTTCAGACCTTTGGCTCTCGTCAAGAATACCATCTACATAGTCTACAATCTTATTTTTTAACTCTTGATTAATCATACGTTTACATCCATGCATTCACACAATTTAATTCTTGCTCTTCTGGAAATCTGGCTTACATTCACTCTAGACAATCCAATGCTTTCTGCAATTTCCAAGATGGACATTTCAAAACGTCTATAATTTATTACAGTTTGCTCTTGTTGATTAAGCTGTTGGATACAAAATTTCATCCGATCTGCCGCCTCGTCCTCTTCAATGCTACTTAACTGATCACCTTCAACTGGCACGGGAGGAAGATCATCGCGACCTCCAATTGATTGAACTATTTTGACGCGCGTACCCCATTTTTCATCTTTCTGACCATCAAAGTCTCTATCACTAAATGGCTCCCAAGATGTACCCTTCTTATAATTATCACGGAAGGCATTTTTGCATATTGTAAACATCCAAGATTTTACGCTGCCGCCCACAAAACTCTCATGATTCTTCAGTGATTTTTCATATGTTTGCTGGACAAGATCTTCTGCATCGTCTGGGTTTTGGCAGAGGGTGTATGCAAATGCCTTTAAACTTGAACGTATTTCTTTCTCTTTTGATCGATCAGAAATAGTTTCAATAAATAGGCTTTCCATAGGCTTATGATGCCAAAGTATATCAATGGGTGCAAAATAAAATCTCTCCTCAATGTAATGAGGAGAGATTAAGCTCAAAGCTGTAACTATATTAGTCAATTGTCCAATATGAGTTTGTTGTGTTGCCATATGTGCTGGAATTGCCGTAAATGCTTGAAGAACCGACTGATCCAGTTGTTACAGAAGAGCTGTAACTAGAACTTGGATTGCCATATGTGCTTGAAGTGATACTGACTGATTCATTGCCTATGCTTCCATATGTGGAAGTCGTATTTCCATATGTGGAGGTACTTAAGCTAACAGAGTTTCCATCCATGCTTCCGTATGTGTAAGAGTTACTTCCATAAGTGGATGTACTCAAATTTGAGTCATATGCAAAGGCAGAGGTTCCAACAAATGCTAATGTTAATAATAATTTTTTCATATTTATTTTCCTTTTGTTTTGCAAGACATAATTGCCTTACACATCCCAAACGAATGAAAATTAAAGATGTTACAAATTATTTTCCTAAGTAAAGATAAGGAGCCCAATAAAAAGGGTCCTTATATTCTTGCCCAAGCTTTCCGCTGATAAAGTCTCTGGCAGTTTCTTGCATTGAAATGGGTATGTCTGAGTTACCTTGATAGTTACTAAATAAATTTTTATTAAACACAGAAGCTGAAAAGGACTCTATATCCCACATTGTTGTGTAGACTCCCCTAGCTCCAGCCAAGAAGAATGACTGAGCAATGCCGGAATATGCAGCGTTATCCTCAAAAGAAGCATCGAAAGTTTTACAGGCAGATAGCGCAATGATTGACCCCGAAAAATTATTTTTAGATATTTCTGAGATGGTCAAGACACCAGATTGATCGTTGTAAATTGGAGTTAAGGCTAAGCCAGGCTCATCAGTTATGGAGTTTCCAAAAGGTATACTGTGAGTTGCAAAGTAAATCATAGAATTTTTATGCAGCATCGTGTTGCTAAGAAAGTTCTCTTTAGTGGCTTCATCCAGCAGCAAAATCTTTTGTGAATCAAACGCCTTGGATATTGCGATAATCTCATCTTGAGTCTCTGGAAGTGAGCTAAAAGATACTTGATCCTGAAAGCCTCTAGTTTTGATAAGATTTTGTTTTATAGAGTTATATTTTGGATGCCCTATTCCAAAGAATTTTAGTGGCTTTGTATTGCCTTTAAAATTCAAGAAAGAGCTTAATGAAGGCAGATAACTAACTGTAAATTTTTCAATTAAATAGCTGTCCTGATATTCAAGTGCATGAAATGGTATGAATCTTAAAACACCATCTACGGCAAAATAAATTTTCTTAATATCCTCATCATAAGATAATACTTCGTAAAGAGAGTTAGACAGCGTATCAGCGCTTTCTCGGGCTTGACCTCGATACTGAGAACTAGAAAATTCTTTGTATATCTCCATGATATCTTCATCAAAAATATCGTAGCTAGTTAACTGGATGTAATTAGAGTTAATTCTAAAAATAAGTCTTTTATCCGATGCTGGGAGTGCAAAATGATATTCCAGCACTTCATCATCATCGAGTTTCTGCATTAAATCTAATGCAAGATTTTTTGGTTTAGTCTCTTTTAGCGCAGATAGAGATTGAGAGGAATCCCTAAGAGTGCGAATATTTTCATCTTGATCAAATCTGAGTCTTGCAACCTCATCTAGCGTTAAATTTTTCTTGAGGGTGAGATAATTATTAATTCTAAAATTTGATGAAAAAGTATTTTTGATATTGCTGGCTGTGTTTTTCAATTCAGGAGCAATATTGGATTGTGAATATGCATCAAGGGAAAGGGAGTTATCAAAATTATTCCTTTGGACTTTGATAATTAAATCAAGTGCAGCAACAGGGAAATATAAAAACTCATAATCACCCGAAAAGTATTCATATTTTTGATGCGCAATTACCGAGGCATGCAGTGATTCAAGAATGGTATCTTTTGTCGCTTGGCTTGTCAGGCTCTTAAAAAATGGATCTTTTGAAGCTAATTCATATAATAAATTTGCTGACATCATAAAAAATTCTGAAAATTCCTTATAAATGCTGGCATAGAACAAATTATTTGTACCGGCATCACTCTTATAAAGATATTTCTGAGAAGCATCATAAAGATTACTAAACTGACCGATAGCTGAAAAATTTTTTATATTGATTTCATTAGATACGGAGTTTAAATCAAAGTATTTCTTAACTTCTTGAAGGGTTGGAAAAATAATTGTGTGCTTCTTAAAAAAATCATGAGTAAATTTCTTCATACCCTCAAAATCATCAAAGAAAATATCTTCTGCTGCGACAAAGATAATTGCCGCATTTCCAATGTTATTAATATTTATTTCTTCTGGCAGATCTACTAAAAAAGATTGCTTGATAATATTAATTTTTTTATACACCTCCATGCATTCAGGTGTTCCATTGGGCTTAGCGCAATAATCAAATATTTGATCTAGATATATCTGATAGCTTTTAGTTGCACTTGTTTCACTTGCAAAAATAAAGGCGATGTCAAGAACCGCTTCTTCAAGATCCACTACTGAATATGGAGTATAGGATTCTTCTTGATAACTAAAGATCAAAGACTTAACAACATTTTCAAATCCTAATCTATAGTCAGCATCGTATTGATGTTTATTAAAAATACTATTGACTGCTCCAAAAAATTTGTCTTTTGAGGGGAAGCACACTGTGCTGATAAAGTCCTTTAAGTTATCAGAAGCTCTCTTATCATCGAGCAGATTCAAGAAAATATTTTCATTGCATGAGTTATTTTCTGCAGAGATGCTTTCTTTAAAAAGAAATAGTAACAACTGAAGCATAAAGTCCTCATCAAAATCTAAGGTCTTATTTGAAATAATTAAGTCAAATAATGTAATTTTTAAATTAGAGATTGAGGACGATTGTGAAAGGCTATTTTCAACATTGGTACCCAGATCATTTAATAAGTCCAGCATCAAAGAAGCCTCAAACTCACTTGCAGCCATGCCAGGTTTGATAAGTTTTAAAAATAGATTTATTTCCGAGAGAGTCAGATCATAATCTGCGCTAAGCAGTAAACTTGAAATTTTATTTATCTTTAAATAAACGATGATTGGCAGGCTATCCCCCTCTAAAATAAAGCTTTCCTTTGCCGAAGCAAACAAGATCCTCTCTGCGTAATTAATGAGATCAATTGAAATTTTAGGATTCTGCATATGATTTCTAACATACATAGATAATATATTTATTGCCGAAGAATAATGGTCTTCAAGCCCCAATCTGATGGTTTCTTCCTCAACAATGTTCATATGCTCAATAAATACATCAACCAAGTCATTAACCTCGTTGTTATTCTGTAAGTTGAAAAGAATCTCCGGATAAAGGCTTACAAACCAGACAAAAAATAGTGTTTGATCTTGTTGATCTGAGATCAAGCTTAGATCGGGGATGGATGTCATTAACTCATTAAAAAGGATTAAAGTTTTTTGACCTTTTTGTGAGCTGCAATGAACTTGATGTAATTTCTCTGTTAATTCATATCCTTTGCCCAGCAGGGAAACAGACTCAAGTTGATTTTGAATATCCTGATCATCACACCGATCAAAAATCGACTCTGCGCCAAGAAAACATGACCAGAAAAGTATAATAAAAGAAATTAACTTCATCCTTTTATTCTAATTCTTGGGATGAAATATACCTAATGTGGGCAAACTATCCTCCACCAATGATTTAATACCTACCAACGACTGAATAGCGCAAATGTGACAAAATATATTAAGTTTATTTGTAACTACCCTCTTCCCTTACGGTCAAAACATTAGGTAGTATTAAACAAGTACATGGAAGCAACGAATTCACTCAATATATTCACACCAACACAGACTCGTGTTGTTGAAGTTGCTACTCCACCTAAAGTAAACCCACCTTCACTCAAAGAAGCTTTGCACATTGTGAGTCCGAAACTTTTACCTTTTGCTTTGAGCCTCAGTGGCAACATGGCTGATGCTGAAGATTTATGTCAGGCAACCTTACTCAAACTAATTGAGAACAAAGATAAATTTCTTGCAGCCGAATATCCTCTCGCCTATGCCAGAAGAATTTTACGCAACGGCTTTATAGATAAATGCAGAAAAGATTCTAAAGTTGATTCATTGGATGAACTTAATCTTCAGCCAGTTATAGATGAAAACAAATTTAAGTCTTTTGAGCATAAAGAACTCATGGATTGTCTGTCCAAACAAAATGAAACCGACAGAACTATATTGGCAATGAAAGGTGCCGGTCATAGCTACGATGTGATTCAAAAGTTCATCGGCAAAATTTCTCAAGACAATCTAAGAAAGAAAACCGAAAGAGCCAGAACTTTACTCGCCGATTGTTTGGGGAGGAGATGGAAATGAATCAACGCCTTAAGCTTCAACTGGCAGGATACGTGGACGATGGCATGGACTACTCTAACTCTGCTGAAGTCAGAGATATTGTGGATGCATCGGATGTAGCCAGAGAGTTTTATGACACCTTGCTCTTTGCTAACCAGCGCTTAGAAAACTTCTTTAAATCTAAGGACATGCACAAGACCAACAAGAAGCTTCTTGCATTCATTGATGAAACCTTAGAGCCTAAGAACACTTTATGGGCACGATGGGTCCCTGCATCAGGCTTGATGATGGCAGCCGTTGCCATGCTAATTACGTTTGGTCCTTTCATGGCTCCAGTAACGGAAGCACCCGCACTATCAAACTATCAGGTGAGTATCCCTGACACCATCCCACAAGCACAGACCATAAGAAACTATCAAGGCAACACTGTCTGGTCGATAGCTGAATCAATGACCGAAGAAATGGATGCCACCATCTACCAAGTCATGTATGGCGTGTATCTGGCTAATGTTGATGCCTTCATTGGTAGCAACCTAACATCCATCAGAGCTGACAAAGACTTTAACAAGCCAGATAAAGTAATGATTCAAATGATGGATCCAGCCAGTGCTCAGCAGATGGTTGAAAGTTTTTTAAACTAATTCTGTCACAACCCCCCCTCTTCCTCCGTTTAAGTATTAAGAACATTTAATAACTATCCTAAGGAGGGATGAATGATTGAGATACTCACAGCATCAGTAGCATGGCTATTTGCCCTAACGATTTATTTGTTTGTTAGAAAGCTTAGAAAACCCAAACCAATGGATGAAATCAAACTCCAAAAAATCCATGTCATGCGTTTGGGACCCTTTTCTGGGCAAAGCAATTCGTTTAAAGGTAAGTCTGTTGTATTCCTGATGCTGTTGAGCACTCTGTCTTATGCTGATGTCGACCTTAAAACTCTTGATAACTTCCACATAGATGATTTAAGTGAGAATGAGCTAACAGTTGCAAAAGTTGCTGAAGATGTTGAAGACCAAACTCAACTAGGTTTTCACATGGAAAGACCTCATTGCATTCCTAACTATCCTTACCTAATGATGGAAGTACCAAAAGAGATTCCAAAAGGAGCAAACGTTTACGCAAAAATGACAGTGGATAAAAACAAACCCAGCAAAGCTAAGCTTTATCTGGAGTTTGTGATTGATGCATCAGATGGTAAGAAAGTGGGATGGTTTGCACTCAAGAAATTTCCATCTTTCTATAACGCCTCTAAAGTTGAGATGAAGTTTCAACCAGTCACCGGCATGAAAAACCAAACGTTTATATTGGATGGCTTAAAAGATTCCACCTATCAAGCCCAGCAAATCTGCAACTCAGGTCACATGCTAAGAGCTTCTAATAAGCAGGTTAAGATTTGAAAAAATTCATCGCCCTGTTTTTGCTTTCACCCATAGTATTTGCCAATGAGAACAATGAGATTCCATTGGAGGTTTATATGGCTCAACTTGATTGGAAGACAGGACCAAGCGAATCCTTGTATGTTACCTATCGATGCATGGGTTTGACCGGTCTTATGTGGTCAATGGTTAATAGTTCTCCAGATGATGTTGCTGAACCACTCAGAGTAAAGCTCGGGAATGCACAACAAACTCTAAGAGACTGGGGAGAAAATCTCTACAACAGTTTGAACCCTGAAGGTGAAAGAGACTTCATTGCTAACGTGACTAAGTTAATCATGCCAATGACAAATTTTTATAAACAAGAAATGGACAAGTCAAACAATACCAACGATGAGACTTTTAATTTATTTATCAGGTCAGATATTAAGCTCTGTAAATGGTGGTTAGAAAATTATATTGAATAAATATAATTTATTTAGATGAAGGACTATCGCCAAAACGTAGCACTTTTGTAGTATTTCAAGCTGCCCAGTACATGCCCAATTTCGCTCTAGCTACACGCAATCAAATTGATCTACTGTCAGTTCTAATTTTTTGGTAATCATGTTGTATTTGAATTCTTGAGATCTAAGCTCATAATCACCCGATTCGCTTTGGAGACCGGGCTCAGAAAATCTACCATCACAGCCTTGACCATGGATATGTTTGATCCTGAAACTGGAGTGCTTACCATTCCTGCTAAGCTTCTACTTAAGACACGGAAGCCGCTTGTCATACCTATATCTATTAAAGCGAGGTCTTTGGTCATCAATGAGGAGGGTTTATCAGAGAGTAAGCTGGGTTTAAGGATTCTAGATCCAAACAGACCTATCTTTACCTATGAAGGCAAAGCATTTAAGAATCCAGCAGGAGCTGCATGGCAGAAGGCTAAAAAGCGAGCAGGAGTTGATATCACCTTTCATGAATTGAGGCATACATGGGCTACCAGAATGCTTGAGGCAGGAGTTCCTGAGGCTATTGTGGCTGAGCTAGGAGGCTGGACTTCAACAAGGATGCTTAAGACTTACTCTCACATTGATATTAGTAACGTCAAGATACTAAAGGAATTTGGATATTAAAAAGTGCTACGAAAGTGCTACGTTAGAGATATGAAAGAAGCTTAAAACTGGAGCGGGAAACCAGGTTCGAACTGGCGACCTCAACCTTGGCAAGGTTTTGCGGTACTCTTTTATAGATGCTCTGTAAGTACTGCTAATATAACATTCTTACTGTCTATTATATCTATTAAATTAGTTGCCGTACCTACTTCGTACCTATGAGTATTCTAGGAGTTCTCGTTTACCCTGTCTAAAGCTCCTGTTAGATACTGATATTACAGTTCATTAAATTCGCACCAGTTAAAGAGTCTTCTTCATTTATGTCTTCTTTTCTTAGGGGGTAGGCAGGACTGCCACCCCACCCCCACCTAGATATATCTAGTGGTCGAACATTTTGAGCCAAATTTGGATGTTTACTAGTAATCCTTCTTATTTGGAATGATGCCTCTAACTCCTCCTCTAGGATTTTTAATATCTCCTTTTCTTCTTGGAATTAGATGAACGTGGCAGTGGAAAACAGTCTGTCCAGCATCTTCGCCATTGTTCATACCAATGTTAAAACCTGTAACTGTCTTATCTTTTTTTGTGATTAAGTCTTTATGCTTTTGCAACATTGAGTTGAGAGAGTTCAGCTCTGGCTGATGCAATCCAAAGTAATCGGCAACGTGTCTTTTAGGGATGATTAAGGTGTGATGCTTGGTAACTGGAAATCCATCTTTGATAACAACCACAAACTCATCTTCATCAATGATTCTTTTCTTGGGCAGGTTACAAAACAAACAGTCCTTTTCTCTTGCCTCAAATTCTTTGTTGAGTTTTCTGAAATCTGTATCGTCACGGTTAAGCTTTTGAGCATTGCAGGTATAACAAAGTGCTTGGTAGTTCGACAGCTCATCTTTACCTTGCTTACTGCGGGGGATGATGTGGTCAACTTCCAAAGACTTCACATCTTTTGAAATCCCACATAGCTCACAACGACCTTTAGCTCTTTTTAAAACCTCATAACGGACACTGCCCGGAATAGCTCTGCTTGAGACTCTTCGGTGCTGCCAAATGTTCTTGCCACGCTTCTCAATATATTCATTAATGCGACTGTCACATATTGTAATCAATTCCTTTTGCTGGTCTTTGGTTAAATTCTCAAAACCATTGAGCTGATAACTGTCACCATCTTTGTCTGTGATGCCTCTATTATTAGTGAGGACTTTACCAACCATATTCTTGGTAATGAGCTGATAGTATTCAACCTGACTCACGTCATAGGCTAATAAGTCCTTTGCAATCTTTGCAGAGTCTGCTGTGCCTTTGTTCTTTAATAGGTTACGAATCATTACAGGCTGATAGACATGTGACATACGCATGTCTTTGGTGAGGAACTGTTTAAGCTTTTTGAAGTTCATTGCGAAGTCTTTAAAACAAACTCAAGAACCTTCAAGCTAAATAAGATTGCAACTGCTACACCAAAAGCCTTGCCAAGTTTCATTTAATCAGTCAGCCCCAAGCGCTAGATTGCCAAAAACAAAACCAGCTTTCATTCTCCATTGATTCTCTATGCGTAACATTAAATAGGAGACATCTGTGGTCGAGATAACCTCATCATCTTTATTGAATCTAGAAAAGTTAATATCTACCATTGCACTCATCGCATCTTCATAAATTAATTTTGACGTGTTAATTTTTGAATATGCCCAACCTTGTTTCTTGAGACCATCAAAGTCTACTGAATCTCCATATCTTTTATATGCAGTTTGAATACCTCCTCTACTAAATATAAATGGAGAGTCTGATAATTGATTTAATGATTCCTTATCTGCGTTATTAAAGTGCTTTAAATATTTTGATACGACTTCAACCGGAGACATGTTGCCTAAATCATTGGCAGACAATTGAGTAGCTTCAGCAAATGCCAAAGGCGATAGGAGTAATAGGGTTAGTAGTTTTTTCATCTAAACTCCTTCTGCTGTTGAGCATTTAAGGTATCTAGTTACATTAGAATGTTCTGCAACTGCAACAAGTGAGACTCTATCAAAAGTAAGCCTACGAGATAAAATATTATTTCTATTTTTGTCGACAAGGTCATAGTAAAAATAGATATTTTTGTCGGTAAAATCTAGGCTACTTTCTTGCATCAATCCAGTATCTTTACCATTGAGTAGCTTTGGTTTAGTTCCGACATGCTCACTACCTCTCCAGTTAATAGTATTTCTTCTTTCATTGAATACCAAAGATTCTCTGGACAAACCAAACACTAAACTGTCCGAACACTCCACCTTATTTAGTTTGCCTTGAATAAACTCTGTAGCGGTATAGCAGTCACAAACTAGCATCGTGTCTTGGTTCTTCGAACAACCAACAAGTCCAAAGACCATCAAAACTAAAGCAAGGGTGTGTTTCATTAGAATTTTTGCTCCTCTAAGGCAATACATTCACCCGTTCGGTTCCAGTAATCGCCACCACCATCAGACTCAATGCTTCCGGAGTATCTATTTATAGTTAGAGTATGAAAACTAGCAAAGCTCCTATCAACGCCGCCAGTGATTTCTTTGTCGCTGACAGAAATAGACTCAAATTTATACCGAATAGTATTGCCTGATATATAACCTCTATGAAAAGGTGGTGCGGTAGATTTTGGATACCAGACCCTTCCAGAATATTCTCCACTTTTTGATACCTTAATTTCTATTCGAATTTTAATTGGCTTGGATTCTTCATCTAAAGTCTCGCCGAGCTTACATTCGAGCTCAAGAAAGTTTGATTTCTTATTTTCCAAAATCCACTGTTCCCTTTCTTCTGCAAGAGCCTTATCTTCAATCTTTTTTTGCTTGAGATACTCTGTTGCTCTCAGCTCTCCTTCAATTTGTTTCTGTTCATAGTCTGCAAGATTGACGTAATAAGTAGTTTGCATGTATCTCGAAATTACACACATACTTTTTGTCTCTATTTCACACAATGTACGCACCCATTTTCTAAGATAATTATCTTGATAGTTGCCTACATGCCACCTTTCACCAGTAGAAATATTTATCGCCTCAGCTTTTAATGCATCGCCTTGCTTCCGTTTCATTCCCTCGATATAAGTAGACGTAAGTTCATCATAGGAGCTGACTAGAATAAAATTCTTAAGTGCAAGGGTTGGCTGAGAAGAAATCTCTATAGGTTCATCAAGAGGTTGATTGACGCTATGAAGCTCTGTTTGTTGGCATATTGCAAACTCTTGGACATCTTGGTGTTTTATATAATCAGAAGAGCAATCAGCAAATGCCAAAGGCGATAGGAGTAATAGGGTTAGTAGAATATGCTTCATATTGAGTCTCTACATCAATAGTCCTGTCGTAGCGGCAATAAAAACTCCCACCACAAGCATAAAAATAAATGCATAAAGTCCTTCGTTTCCATCTGAGTTATTCTCAAAGAGCTTTAATCCCAGAACAAATAATCCTGCAATGATTAATATATTAATAATAAATTCCATAAGCCAGACTCCTAATACTTTTTATCTTTTTTAATGCAATTATAGTTAGCCATTGAATCATCCCACTGAGCTAACTGATTGTTTGACTCTTGTTTTACAAACTTAAAAGCATCTAAGCTATTTGTTTTCACATTAACCATAGAGAATCTAAGAACACTCTCATCTTCGCTTTCAAATTTAATATCTATTTCTCCTCCATTTATCTGCTGGTGCAATGATGTTTCATTGGAGTCTTCTAAAAGAAATTGGTTCACAGTATGCCAATCCTCTATGGATACATAGTCTGACAATCTTGGATATGAAACCAACATAAAAGCAGCAATATCGTTATTAAAATCAAACATAAACCTCATCAAAGTAACTCTATCTGCCCAAGATTGTTTTTCATCTTGAGTAAAGGTTTTGCTATCACAAATCCAAGTATTAGATTCTTGTTGAGAACAACCAACAAGACCAAAGACCATCAATATGAAGATGATATTTTTCATAATAATTTTTTGCCCTCATACTTTTCATAAAACTCTTCAGGTCCACCGTGTGCACCGCACTTAAGGCAGGAATATGTTTGTTTGTCAGGGTCTATTAATAAGGTGTAGAAGTCTTCAGAATTTATATGAAACGGACAAATGGATTTAAATTTATTGCCATTTTCTTCAAGAGTTAATCTGTCACCAATTAATTTAACTATATCCATCTAAACTCCTTCAACTACTCGGCATTTAAAGTATTGATAGACTTTTTCACTTGCATTAGACCTGCCTTCAATGAACCCAACCCATGTAGGATTTAAAAATTTGTTGCCGGTATCATCACCTATCTCATAAAAAATTTTGGTTAATTTTAGGTTTATACGATTTAATTCAATATCAGTAAAAATAACAATGTCATTATTTAATAATTTAATGGTGTCTTTGCCAAATTCTATTTTTGTTTTATGTTTTGACTTGTCTTCGATTAAGCTGAAATCATTATTTCTGTATGTAGTTCCATCAAAATTAAAATAATTTTCTGATTCATTAAAATTTAAAGCTATATCTTTTTCATCGCATTTTGGGTTAAGAATCATAAAATCTTTAGGATAAAGAATATCTTGTTTTTCGCAATCGCATATCATCCGTATATCCTCTGAACTAGAACAGCTTATGGTTGTAACAAAAAGAAATAAGGTTATAAGCAGCTTCATTTCAGTCTATAGCTCATAAATCTTCATATAATGGCATCAGTTTTTAAACGGAATAAAACTTATTTTATCAGCCTGACTAGTTTTGCCTCTGATGAAATAAGCTATAAAAATAATTGAAAGCAAATACAGCCAACCATTAAATGTAAAAAAGAAAAATAAGTTAAATGGTAGAAGCCAGTTTTCATCATCTGCTCTTAGAAAAAAATCAAGCAACATAACCGATGTTAGACAAAAATATAATAATGTTAGGAAATATAGGGCTTCCTTCAACATCTTAAAATACCATTAATGCTAGGGGGATGTTTTTCATCTAAGCAACAACTCTCTCAATAATCGCATTAGCTCTGTCTATTTCACGTTCATCGCCAGTGCTTTCAAGTCGTCTTAATTCTTCAAACATCATTTCAAGGATTCGATTCATTTCCTCAAGTTCCCAAGTTGTGTGAAACCTTCTGTGCAGGAAATCTATTGTTCGAGTTACTTTAGTCATTCATCTTCTCTCAATGTTTTATAGACCTTCTGAATGAAAGGACTATCTATCGGAATATTACTGTTATCACATAAGCTACAACCAATATGCATAAACTTATCATTATTGCCAAGTAAATCCTGTGTATTAAAAATCTTTGTGTCTTTACATTGGTGGCATCTAAGCTCAATCTCCTTTACGTCCTCAAGACTGGCTTTTCTAGCTGCTGTAATCCAATCAACCCATTGATATATTTCTGCTTTTCTATTGTTTGCAAAGAGCTCATCTTGCCTTTTTTGCTCGTTAGTTTTAAACCAATCAAAAAATTCCATTACTCAAGTATTACAAACTTTTCAAAATTTTTCCTCCAATTTATAAAGAGTGCTGCATAAGATATCAATTCATTTTTTTTTAGAAATTATTATGGCATTATTAATTATGAAAAAATTATTACTCATCTTACCCATTCTTTTGGTTGGCTGTGGTCAGTCAAGCAACCAAGAATTAAACTTTCCCGATTCAAGCTATGGCAAGGCAATGAAATGCGCTAATGACAACTACTTTTCTTTTTATGAAAAAATGACAGGAGATTCATCAGACAAATTAGAAAGAAGAGTTAGCGAATATTGTTTTGATGTAATGTCAGAAACAGTTAATAGCTATTTATACACCGGTACTGGCAATCTTAAAATAACTAAAAATAATGAGCTGAGTCTGTCTCAGACAATTAGACCTGTAGATGACAGCAAGGTATTGAATCACTTGTTATATAAAATGAGATTTAATGTCACTTTTGTTGCAGATACATTAAAGGAAGATGAGTGCGTTGAAGGCGTTATAAATTTTTACGGGACACACGTAGTTGATAATGACGAAGATAATAGCTTTTATAATAGTGAACTTTTATTAAGAGATATCGGTAATCAGCCTTTGTATAAACGCATGGAAACTGATAAATGTTTTGCAGCATGGATAGAAGAAGCAGAAAATGGAGCCAAAATAGATTCAAATGGATTTTTTAACGATAACATAGATTGGTCTTGGTCGATAAAAAGTGCAGAGGGGCTATTTTTTACCAAGTAATTTAAAATAGCTCAAAGCCTTTAGAACAGGGCTTCCTACATACCTTTTATTCTATTCATTAAAGAGTATTTACTGCAAACTTCAGAGTAACCGGAAGAGTACATAAACTCCCTAATCATAGGTATATGTTTTACCTCTGCTATCAGCTCATCGTGGACTGTAAGAGTAGGTATATCGTGTACAGAACAGAACTCCCAAGCTAGATTAAATATTAGGTTAGCTTCTTCCCATTGGATTATCTGCCCTGCTAACTTACCTTTATAAAAATAGTCTTTGATTGGTTCGTGCTTCTGCTCTACCAAGTCCATTAAGTCTAATGCTTCTAACCCTGTCTTCTTGTAAATTGCTGAGAGTTTCTTAGAAGCTATGTTGTCTTCATCAAGAACTTTGTTATAAGTCTTAGCTAACAGAGACTTAGGTTTAGGTTTGATAGGAACTAGCTTAGTGTTTCTTCTTTGTATCCAATCATTGAACTCTCTGCTTACAGCGTTCCTACCTCTGATATTGAACATAAACTGAACCATCATCTTAACTATGTCTCTAGGTACTTTGGGATGAACCATATATGCATCTTCTTCAGCTCTTCCCTGTTCAACTAACTCACTATTAGGTTCATATTGAAACCAATCTTTAGTGTGATGTTTGTAACAAAAGTTAATATGAGAACAAGGAAAGTCTGCTGTTCCTGTTTGCTTCCCATCAATAATGATTGTTGGTCTATCTAACTTCCTATCTCCCTGCCAGTAACCACCACTTCTCCCACCAAAGTGAAAGTCTGGATTAGATAACTTTATAAATGGTCTAAGCTTTTCAAAGTCTTTGGTTACAGAACCCATCTCTGACCAGTTCTTATAGTTACGGTAGAGATGTATCTTCCTGCCAAGCTTTCCGTATTCAAGTATGTCTTCATCTTTCTTTTCAACATTAGTCTTTAACATAATGCTATGTTGATTGAGATAGTGAGAGTATTGAGACATAAGCATCTCTATATGTTTTGTATAGCTGTTCTGCTTGAACTCTAAGGAATGTTTCTTGTTGTTACGAAGTCGTACATGGAAGTTATCTAAGACCTTTGCAGTACCTTTGTTAATACCTAAAGCATATGCAAAGTCTAAAGACCTTTGAGTAACTCTAATCTCTGAGGTTAGTTTTGGATTAACTCCTCTTGTTCTAGGTGGAGCAGGAATACTAACAATGATATTAGCTTTATCTAACTCATCTATAACCTTAAACAAGGAGCTATAGCCAACACGATTAGGATTAAACTGAGTAGGTATTGTTCGTTTATCTCTGGAGTAAAAGAATATACCTTCATCTTCATCTGACTTAGTTACAAGATTACAAAGTATAAGAGTAAGAGCTTTTAACTGTTCCTTGTTCCATGTCCTGTTATCTTTACCTAACTCTAATTTAGGAGATAGTTCTCTAGGAAAGCCAGTACTAATATCCTCCTTAGTTATAGATATATCTGTACCTAATTGATAGTCAATGTATGGCATAGATGAGGAGTATAAACTATTGACTGCCTATTAGAGAGAATTAAGAAGTCTTTGAAGTACTTAAATATATACCTCTATCCATCTATTTATTTATATCCTGTTAAGTATTCTTTTTAATACCCTGTAAAGCTCTGTAAAGTATTGATTTAATAAGGAATATAAGGACATTTGTTCATTAAATTCACCATTAATTAAATATAAAAAGGTATTAACTCATTAACCTGCCTAATATCTAAAGTTCTGGAAAAGGTTTTCCTTCTTTGGGAACTATAACAGCGTGTGAGTATGTTTCTTCGTGAGACGGGTTTGATGCCAAGTAACCACACATTTGCCATAAAAGTTTAAGTGCTTCATAAGCATCTTCTTGGTCATTACCCATAGATTTTAATGAGCCATTATTAGCTAAATGGGAGATATATTCACTAATAATAAAAATTGCAGCTTGGTTTGAGGAGAATTTTTCAAAAATGAAATCTATATTTTGATTAGCACTTTCATAGAATTGTCCGCCTATTAATTTATGCCAATCTTGAGAAGCATCATACTTTTCACCAGTATTTAATTCGTACTCTTGAATTATTTTTACAAGAGTTGAGGTTGTTCTTGGAACACCTGCTCGTTCAATAAAAAAATCAATTTTTTCGTAAACCTCTTGTAAGAATTTATATTGTTTGTATTTTTTGAACATTTTTTATTTTAGTGCTGATGAGCTACAAATTGTAATGCTATGAATATGGTATCTCATATTTATGATATTAAGTTATGTTCAAGCTTGTGCAGCTTAGAGAAATCTTTGCTATCTAAACCGTGCACATATCTCATTGTAGTTCTTATATCTTGATGTCCTGCAAGACGCTGAACGGTATAAATGTCTATCCCCTGCCTTATTAGGTCACTGCAAAATTCGTGTCTCATCGTATGAATGGATATATCTTTTGATAAACCTGCTAATTTATGAATGGTAGCAAAAGCTTTTTTGGGGTCTTGAACAGGAATTATTTTAACTTCATCAAACACACCCATAACAGTTGGACCAGAGACACAAATTACATTTAGATTATGGTCTGGAAAAGCACAATCTGGTATTAGTTTGGTAATGCTTTTGAGTTCCCTATTCCATAGATATTCTCTCAGCCTCTCAATTAAATGAGTTGGCACTGGCACGGTTCTGTTTTTACCTGACTTTGTATAAGTTCCCTCAACTTCTATGTACCAACGCAACAATCCTTTTTCTTTGTAATCAATCTCTACTGGTAAATCTTTAGAGGCTTTCTCTGAGCCAAAACTCAATTTAGTTATAGTGCTATTTGTACATTGATAAAGACGTTTCTGCTTATCGCCAAATGCATCACTTGGAAAATCGATGGTTTGCAAATCATCACAGTTAAAATGCTTCCACCTTAATGATGTTAGTTCACTTTTTCTAAGTCCAGTATAAAGACCAAGCTCAATAAAGAACTCCATGTATCTTCTTTTAAAGGCTTGGGGTTGAGTGAAATCTCTTGCGGTTTCTATTAGTCTGGCTCTTTCATCCTTTTTTAAACTCAACTTCTCTTTAACTTGGGTAACTTTTAATTGCTTAAACCTAACCATTGGATTTTCTTTGATAATATTTTGATTGAAGGCATGTTTGAAAACTGACCTAATGTTATTTAGGTTGCGATTAATAGTTTGCTCTTTAATACCTTCTTTTAATCTTTCATCAACAAATTTTTGAAAATCATTGTTATCAAAAATATTTAGAGATTTTTTATGGAACCAAGCAGGAACAATATTTTGAAGATTGTTCATAATTTCTTTATGAGATTTTCTATTTACCTTAGACCAACTCAAATAGCTCTTGGAATGTATGTATTCTCCAAACTTCACTACCTTTTTATTAATAGCTATGTCATACCCAGTCTTTAGCATCTCACCAAGAATACGGTCAGCCAAAGCTCTAGCTTCTTTAAGACTTACATTTGGATATTCCCCTAATGGTATTGAGCTTCTGATGCCGTTGGGAGCTGTTTTACGATACTCCCAAGTCTTTGTGCCATTTGCATAAACTCTTATGCGTAGGCCTTTATCAGACTTTACATAGTCTCTTTCCTCTGGAAGTAGGGACTTTATAAGGCTTTCAGTGAACGGTTCAGACTTTCTAGGCATACATCTAGTCTACCGTACCTTAAGCGTACCTACAAATAAAATACTGTAGTGTGAGAATGGGAGGTAGAAGCTATTTCTATTAAAGGCTTTAAACCTGTTAAATAGAGCTTAAACCTTATAAAAAATGGAGCGGGAAACCAGGTTCGAACTGGCGACCTCAACCTTGGCAAGGTTGCGCTCTACCAACTGAGCTATTCCCGCTAATGTGCATGATTGCAACAATCTAAGCTAGGAGTTTAAGTATGTTAAGTGCCACCGTAACATCTCCATCACAAAGACCTATCTTCTACATACAAATATGTGGTGAAGAAAGGACAGCTATTATTACCAAATTTCCAAACATAGACAAGCCCTTTGTTCTATCTGAAGCTTTGTTGTAAGGGGTAGGCAAGAGCTACAGGGGTGGGTGGGTAGATATAATCTAATGCTTCTACATTTTAAGAAGTTTTGAAATCGTTAAGTAGCTCTAACTACACACTGTGTAGTGAATTTACATTTATACACTTGCTAAGCTAGAATTCCTTTATGAACCTACTTAATGATAAAAGTCTGAAATGGAAGCGCTACACTGAGGGGGAGGATTTTGATTACCCCATAGACTACTCTGACGCTATTCTAGATGCGAGAGAAGACGGGCGCTTGGAGATATTAGTTAAGTGGGAACCAAATTGTTATTGTCATTTCCACAGGCATACTGCAGAAATTAGTTCTTTGGTTCTAGAAGGTGAGCTTCATGTCACCGATATCGATATTGAAACTGGAAAAGAGCTTGGTAAGCGAGTAAGAGTTGTGGGAGATTTTGTACATAAAGAAGCAGGTGATGTACACATGGAACAAGGAGGAGCAAACGGAGCTCTAGTTCTCTTTAATATCTATGCTCCTGAAGGCGAAGGCAAACTAGCAGAATCTTTGAAAAAAGATGGAAGCGTAATAAGCGCCTCAACTATGGCTAGAATTTTAAGAAAATGCAAATAATAGTTTTTTCATATATCTAGTATTACGCACTTTATAAACTTTGAAAACTTTTGAAGTTCTCCTCGTGCATGTCTTTGATGAGGAACTGTTTAAGCTTTTTGAAGTTCATTGCGAAGTCTTGAAAACAAACTCAAGAACCTTCAAGCTAAATAAGATTGCCACTGCTACACCAAAAGCCTTGCCAAGTTTCATATCTCTGCAAACGTCAAAGGTGATAGGAGCATGAATGTGAGGAGGAGGTTCTTACTCAAAACTCTCATACTCCTTTACTAGCGATTCTTTGTAGCCGGGTCTGAGTATCTCAACAAGATGCAATGGAACATTCCCAGCATTATGGATTCTAACTTTGGTATTTTTAGGAANCACAAACCCTTCATTGACATTAAACTTTGCTGTTTCTTCTTTAAATTCAAGACCAAGAACTCCAGCGATTACAACACCCCTAAGCTCAANCTCAAGTGACACAATAGGTTCAGTCCAACCTACCGGAGCTAACATCTGATTCATGCCCAATTCATCACTGGTTGAGTAATCTAGAATTGTTCTCTCAAGATTGTCCTGAATCTTTAGTTCCTTTGGAGTTATTCTTTGATACTCAGATATATCTTCAGCAAATGCCAAAGGCGATAGAAGTAATAGGGTTAGTAATTTCTTCATCATCCTCTTTTAATCAACTCTATACATAATAGTTTTCTCGCCATCTAAAAAATTAGATTCGTCTTTCCTGATAGCTTCTACAACCTCTTCATCTGCCCCTTTAGCAAAGAATTGATTTAAACCTTCTTCATCATCAAAAGTCAGTTCTGTAATTACATCAAATGGAGTTTGACCACCTTCAGACTCTAGCGGCAATGAATCATTAAGCATATTAGACTCAAGCAGATAGGTTCTTTTGTAACCTGTTAAGGTTGGGAAGAGACTTTCAATCAATGGAACATGGTTAGCTTCATAGTAAGTTTTAAAGTCTTCGGCAGAAATTGAAGACTTCTTACAAATTAGTGCGATTAGTTTTGGCATATATATATTAATACTAACAAATAATTCCAAAGACCATCAAAACTAAAACAAGGGTGTGTTTTATCTAAACTCCTTCTGCTAGTGTAGGAAACTCAGTCCTTATCAAACTATGACTAATCTAAAGGTAATAGTTCGTTTCTATAAAGACGTGTTGCAACCAATAGATCGCTATTAAACTCCTCAACAGTATGAATCAATCCGTCTTTCATCTTGAAAGTAAAAACATACTGATTATCATATTCTCCATTAATTCCTTCTGAGTCTCCAGTTTGCATTAGAGCAACACCATTTTCATCAGCGATCACATCTGTCGTGGTGAGAACTATACCGTTAGGGAGAAGTTCGCCAACTATCGGAAGATAATCATTAATAAATACATCTTTTGTATAAGGGATGCCACCTGTTTCAGTGATTCCCATATAAGTAAAAGTGAATTCCGAATGCATTTGGGATCTAGCAGATTCGAAATCAGAATGAATGAAAAGATTATCCATCCAGTCTTGCGCTAAATCTATGTTGTATTGTCTATTGTTATCTACTGTATCGATATCGATTGAGCAAGAGGTTATTAGAATTGCAAGTAAAATTGGCAGTAATTTATTCATTGTTTATCTCCTTCTGAAGAGGTTATCTTTATAAATGTTACTCTAAAAAGTTCTTTGCTCGAACATATCCAACTCTTGTTGTTTTGAAATGTTTGAGCGGAACTTCTAGTCGGTTAATAGTATCTATGACTTCTTGAGAAACATTGCCATAAACCTCAATTGTAAATCCGTCTGCAAGCTCAGCATGCTTGGTCACATATTCTTGTACTGGAGGGTTAGCATCATGCTTGATAAAAGCTTTGCTATTTGAGTAAACCTCTGTCCAAGTAAAAGCCAGTGGATTATCTGGATCAGAGTCAAAATTATGGAAAAGCATTCCCGGCTCGCTGGATTCCACTGCATTGTCAACGGTGTTCGCGATTTCAAGATATTCATCAACCATGCCCTCTTTGACTTGAATTCGTGCAATTAATATAAAGGGGTTATTTCCTGATTCCTTTAAGGAATCTCCTTCGTGATGAGCAGATATTGCAGCTGGTGATATAGCTAGAGCAAGAATTAGGTATAAAAAATTTTTCATTGTTTCTCTCCTTCTGAAGAGGTTATCTTTAAATAAAAGAAATGAGATGTCAAAGAATTTTCAGAAGAGATTTCTAAATATACACAGACTTTGCAAACTTTTGAAGTTCTCCTCGTGCATGTTTTGTTGTTGGTCAGCTGGAGTGAACGAACCAAAAACACTTACTCGTAATTAACTGGATGGGGGCGAAAAAGTTAAAGTCTTTAAACTATAGAACCAGTAGTTCAAGGAAAATGAAATGAAGCATAGATATGATTGGGCTGAGATAAAACATGTATCAGATTTATGGTGTTACCAATTAAGTAGAATGGACGAAGTCTTTCAGGGTCATAATCCAGTGATAGCATGCTTTCAAGCAGTAACATGATTAATATGATGACATTTTTATCATTTCAATCTTGGGTCGAAGTAATTAGCGATCCAAACTCCCAATAAGATTAATAGAGTCCCTAACATCATGGTAAAAGTTATGGGCTCTGAAAGAATCCAATAGCCAAAAATCATACCTGTAACCGGAACAAGGTAGGTTGGTGTGCTAGCAACAATAACCGATGTTTTCTTGAGCAAGTAAATCCAACCTGTCATGCCAATGCCTGTACAAATAATCCCCAGCATCATGACGCTGCCAACTGAGTTAAATGTAAAATTATTAGGTGCGCCAATGGTTAGCTCGTAGATTGTTAAAGGCGTAGAGAAAATGGCGCCAAAAAATAATGGCAATATTGCCAATACAAATCGATTGATGTGTCTCAATTGACCAAAAAAATTATTTGAAAGACCAAATAAAACAGTGGCCAACAGGCATAAAAATAATGGGAATAAATCTCCATGGAATGAGTTGTAGCCAGTAAATATCAGCAAGCCAAAAAAACCAATCACTAAACCAAAGATTTGAAATTTATTGGACTCTAAGGCAAAAAAATTAACAGCAATAATGAGTGTTATTAATGGGGCAATCCCGTTAAGAACCGCCATGGTTCCAGCATTGGCAGAATGCGCTGCTAGGGCTATCAATGGAAAGGGTATGCCGAAATTAATCAAGCCAAGAAGCATTAGCGGCTTAAAATTCTCTTTAATGTCCTTAATATGCTTTGGTCTTATAAAGATCAGGGCAAGAAACCCAGAGGAAATCAATAATCGAAATGTGACCTGCATTCCTGGTTGAAGATCAAGGGCTGCCGTTTTTAAANAAACATAAGCAAGCCCCCAAATTGTGCCCAGGAGAAGGATGAGAAAAAAATTCTTGATGGATTGCATGATGGGTCCAAAAAAAACTTCACTCTACTCTTTTTATGATGAAATGCTATATTTTTTTGAGACGATTTTTACGTGTAAATTTACGCTCAAGGAAAGGGTTTAAAACTTGTAAATCTGAAGGATTGCTGTGCAGTAAATGCAACGAAGAATTGCTCAATTCAACAGAGAAGTCTTTTACTGAGAGCCTGAAGTTCCTAGTATTTCTTGGGTGCGCATTCGCTCTCCTGTGCGCTGAGCTTTTTCAAGAGTTTCTCTGCTCTGCTCTTCGATTCTCTCTAATTCTTGTTTGGTGTAGCAAAATTTTTCAGGAATTTTAGTGCCTAGAACTTTTTTGGTCTGGCAGATTTTTTCACCTTCTTTAGGACTAACATCGATCTCACTGGGCAAGGTCTCAGACGTAGAGGCACAACCAAAACCAAGAGCAATAAACAGCATGGGTAAAAAGAGTTTTTTCATTTAAATGGGAGTTATGTATACGGAAGAAATATACACCAATCGGTAAAAATTGACATTACTTAGTCACTTAAATCAGGCAAATAATTTCCTAGCTTTGATTGAGAGCTTTTAATCTGCTGAGCAAGTTTTTTGCTGCAAGCGCAATAATGATTGCAAAAGGCGCTCCTGTTACAAGCACAGAGGTTTGCAAAGCTGAGAGCCCTCCTCCAGCTAGAAGAGCTGCTGCCAAAATACCCAAAGAAACAGCCCAGACTATTCGAGCTAACATCGGCGGGTCTGCATCAAAGTCAGCATCACTGGAAGAGGACAGCATGGATGATACAAGCGCACCTGAATCAGAAGAAGTAACAAAGAAAGTTAAGATGATAATGATCGACAGTCCCATCAACCCTTTGGAGAATGGAAACTGTTCTAAGAAAGAAAATAGCGCGATTGAAATATCCTGGTTGATGGCATCAAAGAGGTTGATTTCCGTAAAGAGTTCTTGGTAGATGGCTGCGTTACCAAAAGTTCCCATCCAGATAAATACTATTAGTGAAGGCACCAATACCACACCAAGAATAAATTCCTTGATGCTTCGGCCATAAGACACTCTGGCAATAAATAAACCAACAAAAGGTGACCAGGCAAACCACCAAGAATAATAAAAAAGCGTCCAGTCATTTTGCCAAGAAGTTCTAGAGTAAGCCTCGGTCCAGGTTGCGAGAGTGATAAAGTTTTTTACATAAGAGCCAATATTCTGAATAATGCCATTCAAAATAAAGCTTGAAGGCCCCAAGATAAATACGGCGATAAGCAAGATGACACAAAGAATAATATTAATCTCTGACAGTCTTTTAATGCCGCTATTTAATCCCAGCATCACGCTTATGAGTCCTAGGATAGTGATCACTGTGATAATCAACAAGGTGTTGCCAAAGGATGGGTTTATGATATTGAGATACTCTAATCCTGAGCTAATCTGAGTGGCACCCAATCCCAAAGAGGTTGCTATACCNAAAATTGTGGCCAAGATTGCCAGCACGTCAATGCTAATTCTGCCCANCGAATGATTTGTGAATCTGCTGTCTATCATCGCGCTAACCCTAAAAGGCTTTTTAAGATTATAAGAGCTGATCCCAAAGCATAGGCCTACGACGGCATACACTGCCCAGCCATGAAGGCCCCAGTGTAAAAAAGTAAAATTCATGGAGCGGTTAGCTTTTTCTGCGAGATTGGCATCACCCAGGCTCATCGGCATTGAGTCAAGATGCATAATGGGTTCTGCAACACCATAAAATAGCAAGCCTATGCCAAGACCCGCGCTAAAAAGCATGGCGGTCCAACTTGCATACGAAAACTCTGGTTTAGCATCTTGTCCACCAATTTTAATATGGCCAAAACGACCAAAGGATAAATAAATCACGAATAATAAAAAACCATTGGCAGCAAGGATGACCATCCAACCCAGGGAGTTAGAAATCATATCTTGGGTTTGAGCAAAGAGTTGGCTCGCAAACTCTAAGTTGGTTAAAGTCCAAAGAACAAACAAAGAAATGAGGGCTAGAGAGATAAAAAATCTTTTGGGAGCTATGTTTGTTAGCATCTTTTAAGTCTACACATTTTTGTATGTAATAAAAAATGCTGAGAAAATAAACCGTCTTTTTTCTCTAAATCCCACATATATGATTCTCATTTGTTATGGTGTTAGCAATGTTGAATTTTATAAGCAGTGTTCTAACTTCACTACCCATCTCATTTGAGACCTGGGTTCGATGCAGTTTAAGATCTCATTTTCCCGTCTAACTAACTCACTTACACAACCTTAAGAGGTTACTCCCATGGACTATTTGCGTCATTTAAAAAATAACTTAACCAGGATCTTTAATAAAAAATCCTTTGATAAACTTGGTAGCAGTTCTATCTCCGCCTTATCCGCATTAGCAATTCTTAATGCTGCTGCATATAGTGGTTATATCGGGGCTCAGTCTCAAGCCACCATTGAGGAGGTTGTTGTAACCGCAAGGAAGCGAACTGAAAGCCTTCAAGATGTGCCGCTTTCTGTTTCGGCTATAAGAGAAGAAACGCTTGAGCAAAAAGGAATTAACGTTTTTGAAGACTACTTAATGCAATTGCCAGGTGTGACAGCCGGTGGATCAGGTCCTGGTCAAAGTACTATTTATATTCGAGGTCTTGCATCGACTACCCCCAACCTTACTACCGCAGGTGTTGCTGGTTTAGCGCCCAACGTTGCTTTTTATCTTGACGAGCAACCATTAGGCCAACCAGGCAGAAACTTGGATGTATACGCAGCCGACATTGCACGTATCGAAGTTCTATCTGGACCCCAGGGCACTCTCTTTGGTGCTAGCTCACAAGCTGGTGTTGTGAGAATGATCACCAACAAACCTGTNATAGGAGAATCATCAAGCAGCTTAGAACTTGAAACAAGATTCATGCCAGAAGGCGACACTGGTAGTAAATTTGAATATGTATCTAATATTCCTTTTGGGGATAGCACAGCCATGAGATTTGTTGCTTATAGAGACAGAAGAGGCGGATACATCGATCAAGTTGCTGGAACGCTTAATGCAAGTCAATCAGCACGTTTCAGAGCGGCTGGAACGGTGAGAGAAAATGGTCTTGCTGTGTCTTCGTCAAGAGCCGGTTTCCAAGCTGGAGCAGATCTTTCGGGTGTGACGCTTGCGAATGCAAATGCAATTGTTAAAGAAGACGCTAACGAATCTACCTACGAAGGTTTTAGAGCAAGCATCAAGCATGAGATTAATGACAATTGGGGTGCCTTGGTCACTGTTGCTACTCAATCTATTGATGCCGATGGCGTGTTTTTTGTAGATCCTACTTTGGGCGACCTAGAAATTCAAAGATACACTGACGATTCTATTAGTGATGAATATGACAACATGAGCTTCACTCTCAATGGCTCAATTGGCGATCTTGAAGTTGTTTATGCTGGTGCATACACAGACAGAAACTCAGATCAAAATGTAGATTACACGGATTATCTATTTGTTGGTCAGTACCTGCCCTACTACATTTGTGACTACTATGTAACTTATACATCCTATGCTCCTGGCAATGTTCCAACTGGATCATGTGGCGCTCCAAACTTATTGGTTGACTCAACAACAAGTACTGAAGTTACAACTCATGAATTGCGTATCAGCGGCCCAATAAATGACACTATGAGCTTTACAGCCGGTGCATTTGCAAGCGACCTGGAATTGAAGGAGTTAAATTTATTTAATTACCCGGGCTCTGTTGGCAATGACATTACTTATGCTCCTAACTATGCTTTAACTGATATATCTTCAACAGGGGCTATTAATAATGGTGCCGCTGGATGGTTCTCAGCTGGGCCATACAGTGAGCCGGTAATTTTCTTTAACGACATTAAAAGAACAGATAAGCAGAAGGGAATATTTGGTGAACTTAGCATCAACATGTCAGAGACATCCGAGCTTACCNTGGGTGCGAGATGGTACGACATTGAAGTTGATTTTGAGGGCAGNGCTAATTCATCCTTCGGGAATGGGTTTGGCAATACCGACCAGCAAAAGTATGGATCTAATCTNTCTGCTCAATACGCTCCTGGCAATGTAAATGGCTATCCAGACACCGCTCAGTCAGATGGGGTGATTGGAAAAATCACGTATGCTTGGAATCCATCGGAAGATATTATGTACTACGTCACTTGGTCAGAAGGGTTCAGGCCGGGGCTATTAAATAGACCGGTTGGGGCATCCAATGCCGCTGGAACATACTCAGTTAAACCNGAAGTCAAGTCTGATGAGGTAACAAACTATGAGTTTGGTTGGAAATCTATTCTTTTAGATGGTCAGCTAAGATTTAATGGCAGCGCATTCTTTGTTGATGTTAGCGGTCTTCAAACGACTGTTTTTGATCCAAGCATTGTGAATTTATTCTTCTCTGATAACGCAGCAGATGCAGAAATCATGGGTCTTGAAGGAGACTTTATGTATTACCCTGATCTAGAAGGCTGGATGATATCAGGCGCCTTCTCATTGCTGAGCACAGAGCTTACTAAAAGCTTAGTTCCTACCGATGATATTAAGGTTGGATCTGATTTAGCTTTCGCTCCTGGAATTCAGGGCAATCTAGGCGCTAGAAAAGAATGGGCAATGTCTTCAGGTAATACCGGACATTACCAGGCGCAGTTAACTTGGTCTGATGACAGTTATTCTGATGTCATGGAGCCCAACAAAGCCATTCAAGATAGCTATAGCTTTATAAACATGCGTGCTGGAATAAGCAATGATGCTTGGATGGCTGAAGTCTATCTCGACAATATTACTGATGAAAGAGCGGAAATTAATAACACCTTTGTCTTTGACAGGCAGCGAGTTGGAATCATAAGACCTACTACTCTAGGTCTTAGATTTAAGCGACACTTTAACTAATCTAGATTTAAGTAATAAAAAGGGAGTATAAGCTCCCTTTTTATTTTGATAAGGCAATACTATTTCTTATCTTTGTTAAAATAATATAAACATGAAAGAAGATCAATTTAATGTAAATGACGCTACCCTCTCGGTAGATTTGAGTGAGGCCACCCAAGCCGTTAAAGACAATAGATTTAAAGACGCTCTCATGCTTTTTGAAATCATCTTGAAAGATCACCCCGATCATATTGATAGCTTATACCTTGCATCTGTCTCATCGAGATATTTAAAAAATTTTGATGATTCAAGAAAATATATTGAGCGCTTATTGCTTAATGCTCCGGATATGGGCCGCGCATACCAAGAACTGGGTCACATCAATCGTGACATGGGGAACGAAGAAAAAGCGGTCATCCATTACAGGCAAGCTTGTGAACTTAACCCTGCTCTACTAGCCTCATGGAATGCCCTATACAGCTATTTTGTTAAAAATAAAAACCAGCCTGCGGCTGATCATGCTCGCCAGCAACTTGATAAACTGCAATCCCTTCCCGCCTCATTGCTATATATAGACCAGATACTTAATGAAGGTAGGCTGGGCTTGGCGGAGACAAAATGCAGAGCTTTTCTTCAAAAGAATCCCACGCATACCTATGCCATGTCGCTCCTCTCTGAAATTGCCAATCGATTGGGTTATTTTGATGATGCAGAATTTTTGCTTGAAAAAGCTGTTGAATTTGAACCAAAGGATGGCGACCTAAGAATGCAATATGCTGTCATTCTTAGAAAAAAACAAAAATTTACCAAGACCATGGAGCAAGTCAACATACTGTGTGATCAATACCCAGATAATCTAGTCTATCAAGCTCAAAAAGCCAGTGAAATCATGCAAAATGGCGGTCACGAAGAAGCCATTGCATTGTTTGACGATATTCTGGAGAAGAATCCATATAATTTCAGCACTCTTACATCCAAGGGGCATGCGCAAAAAACTCTTGGCAAGACGAATCAAGCAATTAACAGCTATCAATCAGCATACAAAATTAAACCAGATCATGGCGAGTCGTTCTTTTCACTGGCAAATTTAAAAACCTATTCCTTCACATCTGATGAATTAATTAGCATGAGAGCTCAGGTTAAGAGAGTTGATTTATCATTAAGAGATAAGGCATATTTTCATTTCGCTCTGGCTCAAGGCTGTGAATCAATAGGTGAGTTTGACGAGGCTTTTTTTCACCTAGAAAAAGGCAATAAAATTAAAAATGATCAGAGTAAATATTCCATTGAGAGGATGGATGCAGAGCTCCAAGCTCAGGTAGACATTTGTGATGAAGCGTTTTTTAAAGACCTTGGTAGCGGTGGGCATTCAACCAAAGACCCGATATTTATTTTAGGGCTTCCCAGAGCTGGCTCAACACTCATTGAGCAAATCTTAGCGTCGCACTCGATGATTGATGGAACCTTGGAACTTCCTAATATCCTGTCCATCGCTCAAAGCCTCCGAGGAGGCGATATTTATGGCAAGTTAGGCAATTATCCTAAGAGCTTGAACTCATTAACGCTCGAGCAACGAGAGGCCTTTGGCAAGAGTTTTATTGAAGATACCAGGATACATAGAAAAGACGCGCCCATGTTCACTGATAAGATGCCTAATAACTTCAGGCACATAGGGTTGATTCATTTGATCATGCCCAATGCCAAAATTATTGATGCCAGAAGGTATCCGCTAGATTGCTGCTTTAGCATGTACAAACAATTATTTGCTCAAGGGCAAGAATTTTCATATGGGCTTGCTGAGGCAGGAAGTTACTACAATAGTTACATTAAGCTCATGGATCATTGGAATAAGGTATTGCCCAATAAGATATTAAGAGTGAACAACGAGGATGTTGTTGAGGATCTTGAGGGTCAAGTTAAAAGAATGCTGGATTACCTAGAACTGCCGTTTGAAGACGAATGTATTGCATTTCATAAAACAGAACGCTCAGTGAGAACAGCGAGTTCTGAGCAGGTCAGAAAACCCGTGAATAAAGATGGTATGGGTCGTTGGAAGCCCTATGCAAAAAATCTGAAGCCCTTATTGGAAAGCTTAGACCGGTATCTGCTAATGCCGGAAGATATCTCTCTGATCAACTAGCCGCCTAGAATATTAGCTCACAAGCTCTCCAAACAATCTTTTGCATCATGCATAAAAAAGGAGCTCCGAGGAGCTCCTTTTTTAAAACTATCTTATCTACTTAGATTCGTTATTACTAAAATGAATAATTAAGAGTTAAGCCATAAGTCTTAAAAGCATTTGGGTATCCAAAAAATGAAGTTTGTGATGGATCTGCGGTCGCAGGAAACACCGTTGTTAAAAATTCATCATCATTAATATTTTTGCCCCAAAGTGTTAGCGCAAAGTTACCACGATTGATGCCAGCAGAAAAATTTAGAGTATCTTGTTTCTTCCTTCCATTGCCTTTTGAATCTAAGATGGCCTGCCAAGCTACGTTTTCAACTAACTTCACCTCACTAGCATACAAGTGACTGAATCTAACATACCCATCATATTGACCGGAATTCCAATTCCACGTTGCAGTGCTAGAGATTGTATCCTCAGGCACGTTGGATGGAACGGTTCCAGTTAAATCGCCCGATGCTGACGCTGGGAATGAGTCATAAATAGGATCCATAAATAACCCACTAATAGCTATATCTAAGCTTTCAACAGGAGAGAATACCAGGTCAAACTCTACACCATCAGCTGATTGCGAGCCTGCATTTGCTAAAACAAAGCCTGTTCCAATAAAGGTATTTGATTGAAAACCTTTGATCTCTTGATCAAAAATAGCAATATTAAGATAACCATTTGGAAGGTAAATTTTTGCACCTAACTCAAGCACTTCCGCTTCTTCTGGGCTTGCATATCTTTGGCCTAGGCCAGTGTTTGGACCTGCAGGAGTTCCTGCTGCCTTCAATGCTGCTTGCTCTGTCGCATCAGGCAAAGAGTTTCTTGAAATATTCCATGCTGTTGCTTTAAAGCCAGTTGAAATTCCACCATAAATATTTACAGCATCATTTAATGCAAATGAAAGTTTCGCAGTATAGTCAATGTTGTCATCCTTGCTTTGTCCGTCTTGAGCTGCATTTGGGAAATTAACAAATTGTGGAATGAACTGCAGAGCCTTTAAAGGCAACAATGGATTGTAAATAGGATTTTGAGCTAAAACAGCTGCTTGAGCAGCAGGGAATCCTGCGGCTATTAAGCCCAATGTGCCTATTCCAACAAAATCTAAGTTTGAGAAAATTCCTGTATTGATTTGATTGTAAGAAACTGTTTTTTCATCTTCAATGTAGCTTAGGCCTAAAAGAGCATTTAATCTGTCTGTTAGCTGAATATCAGCTTGAGCAAACAGGGATATCGTTGAGTTATCTTGAGTGGCAGTTTCAGTATTGCCTTGGCCGGCACCAAATAAAAGAGCATCAGGAATTCCTAAGGCTGCTGAAACACCAGAAATTGCACCTGGAACAAAAGCATCGATGTATGTTCTCCAATTTGAACCAAAGTAGATGGATTCATTAAAGTCCATATCCTCTTGGTAATAGAAACCACCGACAAGCCAGTTAACCTTGTCATTATCTTCAGAGTACCATCTGATCTCTTGAGTCATGCCTGAAAGCTCTTTGGAGATTGGGCTGGGAGCAATAACATCCGCTGCATCAAAATCAACATCTTGCACTTCATAGTTATCAGAAGTTCTGTAAGAAGTAATGCTTTCAAGAGTGGTATTACTAAAGTTTTTTTCTATGTGCATAGAGAAACCTACATTTTCTCCATTAGAAATTGGATCAAAAGTAAAAAAAGCTGTTTGAGAAAAAGGATCATTTGGTATCACTTGACCGCCAAGCAAAGCAGCAATCTGGTTAGCTGCTCCATAGGCCGTGCTACCCACAACACAACATGTTTCATCGTATTCGTCGTAATCGGCAGTAATTCTGATGGATAGATCATCTGCTGGGGTGATTAATAGCTCAGATCTAAAACCAAACCTATCTCTATCATTAAGTTTATTACCTGTGGTTGGATTGTTTGATTGACCATCTCTAGTATTTATATTTGCACTAACGCTGTATGCCATTGTTTCATTTAATGGGCCAGTGTTATAAATTTTTGCCTGTTTAGAGTTGTAATTCCCAAAACTTGTAGTCATAGATGTAAATTCTTCGAAGGATGGTTTTTTAGTCACAATGTTGACAACACCAGCTGATGCATTTTTGCCGAACAAAGTACTTTGTGGTCCTCTTAAGACCTCAATGCGCTCAACTAATGGAAGATCTGATATTTGACCTTGAATCTTGGAGCGATATACGCCATCTACAAACACCGCCACTGATGGCTCAATGCCTGGATTATTTGAACCGTTTCCAAAGCCTCTAATAAAGAACGTTGCGTTAGTAGTGGATTGATACTGTCTAGCATCTAGAGATGGCACAACAGCCTTTAGGTCCATTAGGTCAACAATATTAGCTTTTTCTATGGTGTCTGCAGTAACAACTGAGACTGCCACTGGAACCTCTTGAAGGGTTCGCTCTGTCTTGGTTGCTGTAACCACAACTTCTTCAACATTATTTGATTGAGCTACAACGCCTTGTCCAAGCACTGCAACAAAACATAAAGCAAGTAGATTTTTATTCATTTGATTTCCCTTAAGTTAGTCATTAAATGGCGCTCTTAATTGTTGGTTAAAAGTTCCCAAAGCCGACAGCCAGCTTTAAAAAAAACTAACTGTATACTAAATATCTAAGATTTGAAGTTACATATAATTATTGAATATCAGGGTGAAGAAGATATAAATAAAATCAATGTTCTGACTAGCACAGAAAGCTTGGACTAATATCAAAAGATTCCGTCAGACCTCTGTAGCATGGTAGATTTATTCGTCGTAAATCCACGGCCGAAAATTAAGAGATGCCATTTAGACTAAGGCTTAAAGGACTCCAAAGCTTCAGACATTTTTTGTTGAAGAATGTGAATCGCCTGCAATGGCCTCACCATGACTTTAAAATCAACAATCTTACCCTCTTCGTTCAAGCGGATCATATCAACGCCATTGACGGCAATATCATCGATAAAAGTTTCAAACTCAAGGATGGTATCAAGACCATCCACAACCTCTCGAACATAAGAGAACTTGTCCATGTTAAAGGTTATCCCTGCTCCCATGAGNTACATTTTAGTCATCTCTTTGCCTTGAATTGGTTTAAAAACAATGGGTGAGGTAAAGACAACACTCTCATCAAGAATCAATTCTAAAAAATCAGGATCCTCTGATCTATAGCCTTGATACCATTGTTCAAGAAATTTTTTTGTTTGGGACATGGGTGTTATTAAAAAGTGAGATAAGCCAATATACAAGAGAATTTTTAGTTAAACGAATCCGTGCAATTGAAATACTTGCAATGTCTTGAAGCCGTCGACTAATTACTTGCTTTTTCTTAGCTTTCTTAGCTTTCTTA
>JGI26082J51739_10000159_pt1 | contig 39307 bp, 44 predicted proteins | sample SaaInl5LU_22_DNA_FD_51739 | JGI IMG/M metagenome (IMG submission 51739)
GAAGCAACTGGATCGTGTGCTGGAATTGAAAATTATTCAAGATTTTTATCTGGAAGAAAGCCCGGTGAACCACCTCCAACATTATTTGAATATTTTCCTGATAATACATTGATATTTGTAGATGAGTCTCACGTAACAGTTCCTCAGCTAAACGGTATGTACAAAGGAGATAGATCGAGAAAAAGTACTCTTGCAGAATATGGTTTTCGACTTCCCTCTTGTATGGATAATAGGCCTCTAAAATTTGAAGAATGGGATGCAATGAGAACACAAACTGTTTTTGTTTCAGCAACTCCAGGGCCTTGGGAATTAGAGCAGGTAAAAAATAAATTTGTTGAACAAGTAATTAGACCAACAGGATTAATAGATCCACCGGTTGAAATTAAACCTGCAAAAAATCAAGTGGATGATTTAATGCATGAGTGTATTAAAACTGTTGAAAAGAATTATCGTGTGCTTGCAACAACACTTACCAAAGAAAATGGCTGAAGATTTAACTGAGTACTTACACGAAAACGGAATTAAAGTTAGATATTTGCACTCTGATATTGACACTCTAGAAAGAATTGAAATTATGAGAGATCTTAGATTGGGTGTCTTTGATGTTTTAGTTGGAATTAACTTATTAAGAGAAGGCTTAGATATTCCTGAATGTGCACTAGTTGCAATACTTGATGCAGATAAAGAAGGTTTCTTAAGATCAGAAACGTCATTAATTCAAACTATTGGAAGAGCCGCTAGAAACGTAGATGGTAAGGTCATACTTTACGCTGATAAAGAAACTAAAAGTATTAAAAATGCTATCAAAGAAACTGATAGAAGGAGAGCTATCCAACTAGCTTATAATAAAAAACATAAAATTGATGCCACAACAATTAAAAAAGAAATTAGCGATGTTTTAGAAAGTGTGTATGAAAAAGATTATGTAAAAGTTGGCACAGATTCAAATATTGGTGGAAATCTAAAAAAACATCTAAAATTATTGAACAAAAAAATGAAAGAAGCTGCTACTAACCTTGAATTTGAGGAAGCGGCTAAAATTAGAGATGAAATAAGAAAACTAGAGGCTACAGATTTAGAAATTGTATTAAATCCAAAAATAAAACAATATAATTCTAACAACAAAGTATATCCAAAAGGCAGATCCACAATGGGTTTACCTGGAACAAGAGCTCAAAAAGGTAAAAAAAAGTGGAAGCAAATAAGATAATTATAACAGGAGCTGCAACAAGAGTTGGGGCGGCTATTGCAATGAAGCTTGCGGGTCCTAATAAGGAAATAGTTATTCATTATAACAAATCAAAAACACAAGCGGAAAATCTCAAAAAAAATCTGATAAAAAAAAATGCTAAAGTCTTTTTAGTCCAAGGAAATCTTACAAAAGAAAAAGATATTGATAAAATAATTAATTTTGCAAAAAAGAAATTAAAAAATTTTGATTGTCTAATTAATAATGCATCACTATTTGAAAATGATAAAATAACTGATTTTACTTCAAAAAGTTGGGACGCTCATATAAATGCAAATCTCAAAGCACCTGCATTACTTATAAAAAAATTTTCAAAATTTGTTTCAAAAGGAAATAATAATATTATTAATATTATTGATCAAAGAGTGTTTAAATTAACTCCTTTTTTCTCTTATACACTGAGCAAAACTGGCCTTTATACTTTAACTAAAACAAGTGCGATGAGCCTTGCTCCAAATATCAGAGTGAATGGTATTGCGCCTGGTCCCACAATAAAAAATAAGCGACAGTCAAATCAACATTTTAAAAAACAGTATTTAGCCACACCTTTAAAAAAACAAGTCGATGTTAATGAAATTTGCAATGCAGTTGACTTTTTTATAAAAAATAGTTCTATTACAGGACAAGTAATCGCAATAGATAGTGGGCAGTCACTTAACTGGCAAACACCAGATGTATTAGGAAAAGAATGAAAAAAAATAACTTTAAAATAGTTAAAATAAATAAGAATAGAAGTTTATTTAATTATGAAAAAAAAATTCTCATAAATGAACTTACTCTGGAACTTAAACTTGGATATTATGATTTTGAAAAAGAAAAACCTCAAAAAGTAAAATTCAGTCTAGAAATTGATTACCAGGATAAAAAGCCAACTAATGATAAAGATATTAAATCAATTGTGAATTATGGAACTGTAGTAAAATTAATTACAAAGCTAGTTAACAAAAAACATTATAACTTTCTAGAAACGCTAGCAGAAGCTGTATTTGATGAATTATTCAAAGATAAAAGAATTGAAAAAATAATGTTAAAAATTGAAAAACTTGAAATTTTAAAAGAATGTTCGTCAGTTGGTATCCAAATTACTAAAAAAAGAAGTAATGAGAAGTTCTGATATTGGAAAAGAAGTAATCAAAAAAGAGTTACCCTTAATCCCCAAAAGTCCTGGCGTTTACAAGATGCTAAATCAAAAAGGTGATATCTTGTACGTGGGAAAGGCTAAAAATTTACCAAATCGATTAAAAAGTTATGTAAGTGAAAAAAATCACATTATTCGAACTGAGAGAATGCTCTCTCAAACTGCAAAACTAGAAATTACAATTACTGCTAATGAAAGTGAGGCTTTGTTACTAGAAGCAAATTTAATAAAAAAAAACAAACCAAAATTTAATATTCTTCTCAAGGACGATAAATCATTTCCATTTATATTTATCAGTAACAAAGATAACTGGCCTCAAGTCACAAAACATAGAGGTAAAAAAGATAAAGATGGATTTTATTTCGGTCCATTTGCATCAGCTGGATCAGCAAATTGGACTATTAAAATGTTACAAAAAGTTTTTCAAATAAGAGTATGTGATGACTCTACTTTTAAAAATAGAGAACGTCCTTGTATTTTATATCAAATCAAAAGATGTTCTGGTCCTTGCGTTGGTTATATAGAAAAAGACGAGTATAAAAAATCTGTTGATGATGCAATTCATTTTGTATCTGGCAAATCAAGAGAAATACAAAAAAGTTTATCTAAGCAAATGGAAGCAGCAAGTGAAAATCTTGATTTTGAAAAAGCTTCAATTTTTAGGGACAGAATAAAATCACTAAATATTATTCAATCTTCTCAAAGAGTGAATGAGGCAAATTTAATTGAAGCAGATGTAATCGCTGCATACAAAGAATCTGGAAAAACTTGTATTCAAGTATTTTTTTATAGAGCAAAGCAAAACTGGGGCAATCAATCTTACTTTCCAAGACATGATCCTGAGCAGAATATTTCTGAAATTATGTCTTCATTCTTAATGCAATTTTATGAAAATAAGAATGTTCCAAAATTAATAATTATTAATGTTGATATCGATGATAAAAAGCTAATAGAGGACACCTTAACAAAAAAAGAAAATGCTAATATCAGTATTTCAGTTGCCAAAAAAGGTTCAAAAGCAAAGATTATTGCTATTGCTGAAAAAAATGCAAAAGAGGCTTTAAATAGAAAATTGTATGAAGCAAATAATAATAAAAATTTATTTGAAGGTATTTCAAAAAAATTCGATCTAAAAAATAATATCAATCTTGTAGAAATTTACGACAATAGTCACATTCAGGGAACTAACAGTGTTGGGGCAATGGTAACCTTTGGTGAAGAAGGTTTTATAAAAAAAAGATATAGAAAATTTGATATTAAAACTAAAGGTGCTGAACAAGATGATTTTGCAATGTTGAAGGAAGTTCTAACAAGAAGATTTAAACGAGCTATGCTGGAAAGTGGCAACTATTTAACATTGCCAGATTTAATTCTAATTGATGGTGGAAAGGGGCAATATTCTGTTGCAAAAGAAGTATTAAATGAATTTGGGCTACATGACCTTCCCATGATTGCTATTGCAAAAGGCAAAGACAGAAATAGTGGCAATGAAACATTCTTTTATAATGGTAAGTCATATAAATTTGAAAGAAATGACCCAACTTTATTTTTTTTGCAAAGATTAAGAGATGAAGCTCATAGGTTTGCAATTAACTCGCACAGATCCAAAAGGTCAAAAAACCTAACAAAGTCATTATTAGACCAAATCAGTGGAATTGGTGCTATAAGAAAAAGAGCGCTATTGAACCATTTTGGTTCAGCAAGAGCAGTTGAATCTGCAAGTTTAGATGAAATTAAATCAGTTGAAGGTGTTGAAGAAAAAGTTGCAAATAAGATATATAACTTCTTTCACGAATAAAAAATGTTAAAAAAAATACCAAATATTCTAACTATTGGACGAATTATTATAGTCCCATTTTTTGTGTTAGCTTTTTATTTGCCAGGATTTTATGGTGATTTAACAGCTTTAATATTGTTTATAGTGGCTTCTTTCACCGATTTTTTAGATGGAATGTTAGCAAGAATGATGGGTGAGGAATCTAAATTAGGTGAGCTTCTTGACCCTATTGCAGATAAAATAATTGTTGCAACCGCTTTAATCCTTTTAGTCATGGATGGCACTATAAGAAACTATGAAGTAATCGCTGCAATAATTATACTAACACGAGAAATACTTATATCAGGATTAAGAGAATTTTTAGCCAAAGGTAAAATTAAATTACCCGTTTCAAATCTTGCAAAACTAAAAACTGTTTTACAAATGGTCTCTATCGCACTTTTACTTTCTGGTGATACAGGAAATAGAATATTAAATTTTCAAGATTATAATGCACAAACTATTGGAATAATTTTATTGTGGTTATCTGCAGCCCTTACATTGTTTACTGGTTATGAGTACATGCGAAAAGGAATCGACCACGCAATATCAGAAGACAATAAAGATTAAGCTGCCTTTTTCTTTCTAACTAAATTTTGATAACTTTCATTTAAATCTATAATTAGATTACAAACTTTAAATTGATAATCTGCAATAGACGATACTGGGGTAATCTCTGCTGCTGTTCCTGTTAAAAAACAACCAACAAAATCACTAAGCTCCGAGGGATTAATTTTTCTTTCATGAACTTTGATATTTTTTGATTTTGCAATTTCGATTACGGTTCGTCTTGTTATTCCATCCAAAAAAGAGTCAGGTATTGGTGTGTGTATTTCATTATTTTTATCTTTAAAAAAAATATTTGCACCAGTTGCTTCAGCAACATTACCTTCGTGATCTAACATTAACGAGTCTGTATAACCCTGTTTTTCAGCTTCGTGTTTTGACAATGTACAAATCATATAAAGACCAGATGCTTTTGTATCCCAAGGAATTGTATTAGGCGCAGGTCTTCTCCAATTAGAAATATTTAATTTTATACCCTCAACTTTTAATTTTGGATCAAAGTAAGATCCCCATTCCCATGTTGCAATTGCAACATGAATTTTTGTTTGTTGTGCAGAAATTGCCATCATCTCGCTTCCTCTCCAAATAGTAGGTCTCACATAACCATTTTCTACTTTTTGAACTGCAATTATTTTATTACAAGCGTCATTAATTTCTGCTTCTGAATAAGGAATAGTCATTCCCATCCTTTTTGCTGAATAAAAAAGTCTTGATGTATGCTCTTCTAATTTAAATATAGATCCATCATAAACTCTTTCACCCTCAAATACACAACTAGCATAATGTAAGCCATGGTTTAGAACGTGTATCTTGGCGTCAGCCCAATCTACAAGCTCACTATTATACCAAATTTTTCCAGATCTTTTGTCGTACGGTATCATTTATGAAATAAAAATTATTACTGAAAAATATCTTTGTATCTGTAATATGTCAATATAACTTACCTATCATGAAAGAACTTTTATATTTAAAAGATGATCAACTTAAAGATCTCATTGAAAAGTTGTTTGTCGGATATAGAGAAATCTTTTCAGACTCTAAAAAGGTTCTTGATAAGTATTCTATTGGGCTAGCTCATAACAAGGTCATACATTTATTATCAATGTATGAGGGCATCTCTATTTCTGAGCTGCTAAAAAGACTAAAAGTCACCAAACAGAGTTTAAATAGAGTGCTTAAAGATTTAATTAAACTAGAAGCGATTGATTTTAAAAAAGATGAGCAAGATACAAGGGTAAAGCATGTTTTTTTAAATGATAAAGGCAAAATCATTTCTGAGGAAATATTTCAGTCGCAAAAAAAAAGAATATATAACGCTCTGCTTAACTCAAAATCAGAGGAAGTTTTAAACTTTGATAGCGTTCTACATAAAATAATAAATGGATAATTATTTAGCTCATATTCTTGTAGTTGATGATGATGAGGGAATAAGAACTTTAGTAAAAAAGTATTTAAATGAAAATCAATATTTAATTAATACTGCTAGTAGTGCAGAAGATGCTTCTGATAAAATTAAAATTATAAAATTTGATCTAATAATTCTCGATATTATGATGCCAGGCAAAAGTGGCTTAGAGTTTATTCAAGAAAATAAAAAAGATTTGGATACACCGATTATTCTTTTAACAGCAAAAGGCCAAGCAGCAGAAAGAGTTGAAGGTTTGGAAGTTGGTGCAGATGACTATTTGTCAAAACCCTTTGAGCCAAAAGAACTTCTTTTGCGAATAAAAAATATTTTAGATAAGACGAAAAAAATAGATCAAAAAAGAGTTATTGAATTTGAAAATATTAAAATTGATTTAAACAAACAATTAATATTCAAAAATAAAACAGAATATAAAATTAATAATACAGAAAAAATTATCTTAGAAAAAATGATAAATAATCCTGGCAAAACATTTGAGAGATTAGAAATAGGAAAATTAATTGATTTAGATAAAGAAAGATCAATTGATGTCATTATTACACGATTAAGAAAAAAAATAGAATTAGATCCAAAAAATCCTAAATTTCTACAAACAATAAGAGGTGCTGGTTATGTTTTATGGATTGAGTAAATTTATAAAAGATCTGCTGCCTAAAAGATTATTTTATAGAGCGCTACTAATTGTGGCTGTTCCTGTAATAGTTATTCAATTGATAATCACTATCGTTTTTTTTGATAGCCTGTGGATTAAAACTAATCAAGGTATGACAAGAGCACTAGTTAATGAGGTTAAAACCTTTGTTGAAGTTTATAACAACGATAACTACGATAAGAATGAGATCACTAATCTTTTTTCCCTTTATCAAGATTTAAATATTGAGTTTGTTGAAGACAATGAATTTAATTACATTTATGACGAAAGATGGTTCAGCCCTGTAGATAGAACACTCAGAAGGGAATTGAAATCAAGGTTTGGTTTAGGAGAATATTGGTTTAGTACGACTAATTATAAAGAGTTAATAGATTTAAGAATTAAATTTCAAGATGGTTACTTTAAATTTCTAATTCCAAAAGATCGAGTAAGTAGTTCTTCTGCAAGAATCTTTGGTTTGTGGATAACGGTACCGGCATTTGTAATGATTATAATATCCTTAATATTTTTAAAAAATCAAACCCGACCTATCACAGCTCTAGCAAAAGCAGCAGAAAAATTTGGTAAAGGAGAAGAGGTCGATGAATTTAAACCTTCAGGGGCATCTGAAATTAGACAAGCTGGTTTGGAATTCGATCGAATGAGAAAAAGAATATTAAGACATCTTAATCAAAGATCTGAAATGCTTTCAGGTATAAGTCACGATCTAAGGACACCTTTAACTAGAATGAAATTACAAACAGCTTTTATTAAAGACAACGATATCTCTAGTAAACTAGTAGATGACATTAACGAAATGGAAAAAATGTTGAATGAATATCTGCAATTTACTAGCTCAACTTACCTTGAAAAAGTTGAATTATTTAATCTGAGTGAACTNCTCGAAGAAATAATTAAGAAGTATAATAATCAAAATATTTCAAAGAATATTANTGAAAGAGTTTATTATAATGGAAGAAAAAATTTAATTAGACGTNGTATCAATAACTTAATTGATAATGCTTTAAAATATGGAGAAAATATTAATATTGAACTATCAAAAAAAAATACAAATATATTCATTAAGATTGAAGATGATGGTCCTGGAATACCTGAAAATGAATATGACAATGTGTTTAAGCCATTCTACAAAATAGATAAAGGTAGAAGTGAGTCAAAATCTAGTGTTGGATTGGGGCTTTCAATTGCCTCAGATATATTGCGATCACATGGAGGTAATATAAAATTAGAAAAGTCTAAATTAAACGGACTTGAAGTTAGGATCTTTTTGCCTGTTTAGTTTTTTTTTTCTTTTGTGAATTAAACTTTTCAATTTTTTTTTCTAAAATTTCAACTCTTTTAGACAATACTTCAAATTCATCTTTACTTGTAAGTTTCATTTTAAAAACAATTTCATCTCTTTTAGACTTTAGAATTGTCATCAATTCATTTGCTAAATCTCTTGATGAAACAAGACCTTGTTCAAATAATTTTGCGAATTTATCAAATACAAATTTAGAATTTTTCATATATTTATTTATTATCTTAATATAATTATATCTTATATTTAATTATTTATTATGTTCATCAATAATTTTGACCCAGTAGCATTAGAAATTTTTTCTCTTGAAATACGATGGTATTCACTTGCATACATAATGGGGATTTTAATAGGCTGGTTTTTAGCAAAAAAATTTCTTATTGGTAAAAATATCTACACTAGATTTGATGATTACATCACATACGTAATTATTGGATTAATATTAGGTGGAAGATTTGGCTATGTATTATTTTATAACTTAGGTTTTTATATCAACAATCCTCTAGATGTATTCAAATTATGGCAAGGTGGGATGTCATTTCATGGTGGGGTTTTGGGTATAATTATTGCAAGTATTTTATTCGCTAAAAAAAATAATGATGATGTTTTTGAATATCTTGATGTAATAGCGCTAGTTGCTCCTATTGGTATTTTTTTTGGAAGACTTGCAAATTTTATCAATTCTGAACTTTATGGATACGAAACAAACCTGCCCTGGGGTGTAAAGTTTGTTCAAGTAGATGATTTATACAGACATCCGACTCAACTATATGAAGCATTTTTTGAAGGTTTTGTTTTATTTTTTGTACTTTTATTTTTTAGAAAAAAAGAAAGATTTAAAATTGCAGGGATATTATCTTCATTTTTTTTAATCTTTTATTCTATTTTTAGATTTATAATAGAATACTTTAGAGTGCCAGATGAACAATTGGGTTATTTAATTTTAAATGCTACAATGGGTCAAATCATAAGTTTTATATTTTTTGTAGCTGGAATACTTTTATTTTTTTCAAAAATTAATGTTCAAAAAAAAACGTAGTATAACTCTCGATAATTTCATTGAGTATTGTCTATACGACAAAAAAAATGGATATTATATGACCAAAAATCCATTTGGTATCACGGGTGATTTTATTACAGCTCCAAATATTTCAAGATTATTTTCTGAAATGATTGCTATCTGGACAATTAATTTTTGGGAAAATTTAGGATGTCCCAAAAAATTTAATCTAATTGAACTTGGCGCAGGGAATGGTGAAATGATGAAAATTATGATTGAAAGTTTCAAAAGATTTCCAACTTTTTTAAATTGTTGCAAAATAATTATTCATGAAAAAAGCCCAAAATTAATTAAGACTCAGAAAGATAAAATTAAGTATAAAAATGTTGAATGGATAAAAAATTTTAAAAGTTTGAGTAAGTTGCCAAGCATTTTTTTAGCTAATGAATTTTTTGATGCAATACCAATTAAACAATTCACAAAAGAAAAAAAAATATGGTACGAAAGATTGGTTAAAAGTTCAAAAAATAGTCTTATTTTTGATAAAAAAAAAATAAATATTAAAAAATTAGAAAATAAAACTAATTTTAAATTTTTGAAAAATCAAAATTTTATTGAGTATTCTCCAAAAGGAATAAAGTATCTCAAAGACATTATGAAATTCATTGATAGGTATAAAGGTGGATTATTAATTATTGACTATGGTTACTACGAAGAAAAATTTCAAAATACACTAAAGGCAATTTATAATAAAAAACATTCTAATTTGTTAGAAAATATAGGCAAGTCAGATATAACTTATAATATCAATTATCATTTGTTTGATAAGATTGTAAAAAGTAATAAAAATTTAAATAATAAATACACTACTCAAAAAAAATTTTTGACTAATCTTGGAATTTTTCAAAGAGCAGAAATTTTAAGTAAAAACAAAAAATTTTCTGAAAAAGCTGATATTTTTTATAGGATCAAAAGATTAACAGATGATGAACAAATGGGAGATTTGTTTAAAGTAATGTTAATAAAGAATTCTAGCATTAAATCTCAATTAGGATTTGAAAATTGATAAAATCAAAAAAATTATCCCATTTTTCCAAAATTAATCATGGATTTTTTAACAGAAACGGTGGTGTTTCTAATGGTATCTATAAAAGTTTAAATTGCGGTATCGGGTCAAATGACAAAAAGATTAATGTAAAAAAAAATCTAAAAATTGTTAACAAAAAATTAGGCTCTAAATCAAAAGAGATTTTTTTGGTGAAGCAGTTTCATAGTAATAAATTTATATATTTAGATAAAAATTCAAATATTAAAAATAGAAGTATAGCTGCTGATGCAATTGTAACTGAAAAAAAAGGAATGCCAATTGCAGTTTTAACTGCAGATTGTGTGCCAATTTTAATATATGATGATCATAGAGAAATGATTGCAGCTATTCATGCTGGGTGGCGTGGTGCTTACAAGGGCATTGTTCAAAAAGTTATTCAATTTATGCTAAAAAAAGGGTGCAAACCAAAAAATATAGTTGCTGCAATTGGCCCCGCTATATCAAAAAAGAACTATGAAGTTCAATTAGAATTTAAAAAAAGATTTATAAAAAAAAATAAAAAAAATACCAAATTTTTTACTACTACAAAAAAAATGATCAATTTTGATTTGAAAGGTTATGTTAAGAGTCAAATTCAATCAAATTTAATTAGTAAAATTGATCTAATAGATATTGATACGTTTGATCCAAAAAATAATTTTTTTAGTGCCAGAAAATCTTTAAAACTTAAAAATGATGATTATGGTAGAAATATATCTGTAATTATGATTAATTGAGCTATCAATGAAATTATTATCCGGAAACAGTAATAAGCCTCTTTCTAAGCAGATTGCTAAGTTTTTAAAATCTAAACTTGTAAATTCTAGTATTCGAAAATTTTCTGATGGCGAGATATATATTGAAATTAATGAAAATATTAGAGGAAACAGTATATTCATTATTCAGTCAGTTTCATCACCAGCAAATGATAATTTAATGGAACTTTTACTTTGTATTGATGCCTTAAAAAGATCTTCAGCAAAAAATATTACTGCGGTAATCCCCTACTTTGGATATGCAAGACAAGATAGAAAAGTTGTACCAAGAACCTCTATATCGGCAAAACTAGTTTCTAATTTAATTACAAAAGCTGGTGCAGATAGAGTGGTAACAGTTGATTTGCATGCAGGACAAATTCAAGGATTTTTTGATATACCGGTTGATAATTTATTTGCTACTCCAATATTTGCTAGACATGTGAAGAAAAAAATAAAAAATAAAAATTTGATATGTGTTGCACCAGATGTTGGCGGAACAGAGAGAGCTAGATCTTTGGGTAAATTACTTAACGTTGGTTTGGCTATTGTTGATAAAAGAAGACCAAAACCTGGACAATCTCAGGTGATGAATGTCATAGGAAGTGTTAAAGATAAAACATGTATTATAGTTGATGATATAATTGACTCTGGTGGAACAATAGTTAACGCCGCAAAAGCACTTAAAGATAGAGGAGCAAAAGAGGTTTATGTTTATATAACTCACGGGGTACTGAGTGGTGAGGCGGTAAAAAAGATAAAAAATTCAGTTATTAAAAATTTAGTGATCACGGATACAATTGATAACTTTGAAAAAGTTAAAAGTGCTAAAAATATTGAAGTTTTATCAATTTCTGGATTAATGGGAGAGGCCATTAAAAGAATATCTAACTCAACTTCAGTGTCAGATTTATTTAAATAATTACCTTGAGTTATTCCCAAACATGGGCTAAAAACCTGTGTTTTTATGATTTCATTAGACGCTACCGTAAGAGATAATACAACTAAGGGACAGCTAAGCGCCATTAGAGATGGTGGAAATGTGCCTGCTATAATTTATGGTGGTAAGGGTGAAAATGAAAAGATTTCAATATCAAAAAAAATTTTAAAAGCGACAATTGAAAAAGAAAATTTCTTATCAAATATAATTTCAATATCTGTTAATGGTAAAAACCAAAATGTTTTACCTAGAGAAGTAGTTTATGATGTTCTAACAGATGAACCTATTCATGTTGATTTCTTAGAGTAGTACCAGGAGTTAAAATTAGAATTGAAGTTCCAGTAGAATTTATTAATCATGAAAAATCACCAGGTCTTAAAAGAGGTGGGGTTCTTAACATTGTAAGAAGAAAAGTTGAATTAAAATGTCCAAGTGAAAAAATACCTGAAAAACTAACTTTGGATCTTGATGGAGTTGACATTGGAGAAAGTTTTAAAATTTCATCTGTAAAATTAGAGAGTGATGTTGTTCCTACTATTCAGGGAAGAGATTTCGTTATTGCCACATTAGCAGCCCCTACTGTTATGAAAGAACCTGAAAAACCAGCTGAAGCTGAAGCTGCAGATGGAGCAGCAGCTGAAGGTGCAGCGGCTGAAGGTGCAACAGCTGAGGGTGATAAAAAAGAAGGCGAAGATAAAAAAGCTGCTGAAGAAAAAAAATAATCAATTAATTAAGATTAAAAATCCAATAAATTTATGCTTTTATTTGTAGGTCTTGGCAACCCAACACCAGACAGTGAAAATAATCGACATAATGTAGGATTTAAAATTATCGATGCAATTAATAAAAAATTTGGGTTATCAAAACAAAAACCTAAATTTAAGGGATTGTTAACTACTGGAAATATTGAAGGTGAAAAAGTTTATGCAATAAAACCATTAACTTTTATGAATAATTCTGGAATCTGCATAAGAGAACTTTTAGAATATTTTAAATTTGATGCTGAAGATGTAGTTGTTTTTCATGATGATCTAGATGTTGAGTTTGGAAAAATAAAAGCAAAATTTGGTGGCTCAAGCGCAGGTCATAATGGAATAGCTTCTATTGATAAATTTATTGGAAAAGATTATTCAAGAGTTAGAATTGGTATAGGCAAACCTCAAACTCCAATTGAAATAGCTGATTATGTATTACAAAATTTTGACGAAGATGAGTTGGCTGGAATTAATAAGATTTCTGAAAATATAACTGATTCAATTGGAGATCTAATCAAAAAAAAATTAGATTTATTTTCTAGTACTGTAAATAATAAAAAATGAGTTTTAAGTGTGGAATAGTAGGTTTGCCAAACGTAGGTAAGTCAACTTTGTTTAATGCATTAACAGACTCAAGCAAAGCCCAAGCTGCAAATTTTCCATTCTGCACAATAGATCCAAATGTGGGAGTTGTACCTGTTCCAGATGAAAGACTAAACAATCTTGCAAAAGTATCAAATTCAAAAAAGATAATTAATACTACAATTTCTTTTGTTGATATTGCTGGTTTGGTTAAAGGAGCGTCTAAGGGTGAAGGTTTGGGAAATAAATTTTTATCACATATTAGAGAAGTAGATGCAATCATTCATATGATTAGATGCTTTGACTCAGATGATATTCAAAATGTTAATCCAAATGTAGATCCAATTAGAGATTTAGAAATAATTGAAACAGAAATGATGTTAGCTGATTTAGAATCTATTCAAAAAAGACTTGAAAAAAGTAATAAAAAAAATGTCGATGAAGAACAACTAAAGATTTTAGAGATAGCCCAAGATTGTATCAACAACAATAAAGATTTAGCAATTTTAAAAGAACAATTTGATAAAAAAACTCTTAACCAAAGTGGATTATTATCAATAAAACCAAAGATTTTTGTATGTAATGTTGATGAACAAAGTGTTCAAAATGGAAATCAATATACTAAAAGTTTTATAGATAAATTTGGTGAAGAAAATACCTTGATTGTATCTGCGGATATAGAAAATCAAATCAATNCACTAGAAAAAGAAGAGCGTAAAAATTATATGGAAATGATTGGTTTAAACCAAACTGGATTAGANTCTTTAATTCAAAAAGGTTACAAAATTTTAGAGCTAGACACTTATTTTACCTCTGGTCCAGAAGAAACAAGAGCTTGGACTATAGAAAAAAATTGNACNGCTCCNAAAGCTGCNGGAGAAATCCATACAGATTTTGAAAAAGGNTTTATTAGAGCTGAAACAGTNTCTTATGAGGATTTTGTTGCTAATGAAGGATGGGTTAATTCTAAAAATAATGGTAAAATGAGACTTGAGGGNAAAGATTATATTGTTAAAGATGGAGATGTATTAAACTTCCGTTTCAACACGTGACCATATTTTTTTCATACTAAAATAAACTAATACAGTTAAAATTATCAAATACACAATAGCTTTAAAACCCATTTGATGTCGAGCTTCTAAGTGAGGCTCTGCAGCCCACATTAAAAACGTAGTAACATCTTTTGACATCTGTTGCACAGAAGCCTCTGTACCATCTGAATATTCTACAATACCTTCAGAAAGAGGTGCAGCCATTTTAATTTTGTTTCCATACATATATTTATTGTAATAAACACCATCATCTAAGGTTACTCCCATTGGTGGATCTTCATAACCTTGCAATAAAGAGTATATATAGTCAGCTCCACCACCTCTTGCCTTAATCAATACTGACATATCCGGAGGATACGCTCCACCATTCGCTGCTTTAGCAGCTTCTACATTTTCATATGGCTTTTTAAATTTATCAGATAGTTTTCCAGGTCTAGTAAACATTTCACCATCTGCATTAGGTCCATCAGTTATCTCAAAAGAAGCAGCAATTACTTTTGCCTCATCCTCAGAAAACTCTGGTCCCCCTTTTTCTGATAAATTTCTATAACTTAAATATTTCATCGAGTGACAAGAAGCACATACCTCAGTATAAACTTGATACCCTCTTTGTAATTGAGCTCTATCAAACTTTCCAAATAAACCCTTGAAACTCCAATCAGTTTTTAAATATTCTGCTTTTTCAGCAGATTTCAATGGTGTGAAATTAATAATAAATAAAAAAACTAAAAAAATTTTAAATAAATTTTTCACTTTAGTTTTTTATACTTTCTTTATTTCTTGCAGCAGCCATATTGGCAGATCCACCTAAAACTGGTTCCGTAATACTTAATGGGACTGGTAAGGTTTTCTCTTTAAATCCTAAAACTGGCAAAATTACTAAGAAGTGTAAGAAATAATATGCTGTCGCAACTCTTGCTATTAATAAATAAAGCCCCTCAGCTGGCATTGCGCCCATGTAACCAAGAATAAGTACATCAGCCACCAGTATCCAATAAAACTGTTTATATAATGGTCTAAAAACTGCAGATCGTATTTTTGATGTATCTAGCCAAGGTAAAGCAGCTAAAATTAAAATTGCTGACAACATTGCAACCACACCTAAAAGCTTATCAGGTACTGATCTTAAAATTGCATAAAATGGTAATAAATACCACTCTGGCACTATATGAGCTGGAGTAACTAAAGGATCTGCTTCAATGTAATTATCTGCATGACCTAATATGTTAGGTGTGTAAAAAACAAAAAAAGCAAAAACAATCATGAACATTAATAATGCAAACCCGTCTTTAATAACAATATAAGGGTGGAAAGGCACAGTGTCTTTGGATGGTTTTTTAATATCTATTCCAACTGGATTATTATTTCCTGGAACGTGTAAAGCCCAAATATGCAAAACCACAAGTCCTAAGATTAGGAAAGGAATTAGATAATGTAATGTGAAAAATCTTGTTAGTGTCGGATTATCAACTGAATAACCGCCCCATAACCAAGTTACAATACCCTCACCTACTAAAGGAATTGCGCTAAATAGATTTGTTATTACTGTTGCTCCCCAAAAACTCATTTGTCCCCAAGGTAAAACATAACCCATGAACGCAGCTGCCATCATTAACAGATAAATTATAATACCTATAATCCATATTATCTCTCTTGGTGCTTTGTATGATCCATAAAATAGAGATCTAAAAATATGAATATATACTGCTAAGAAAAACATCGAAGCACCATTCGCATGTATGTATCTTATAAGCCAACCATAATTCACATCTCGCATGATATGTTCAACACTATCAAATGCCATATCAGCATGAGCGATATAGTGCATGGCCAAAGTTAAACCTGTTACAATTTGAGTGATCAAACAGAATGTTAATATTCCACCAAACGTCCACCAGTAATTTAAATTTTTCGGTGTAGGGTAATCAGTTAAATGATTTGCCAATGACAGTAATGGTAAACGATCATTGAACCATTTGCCTACTTTTGATTTTGGTGTGTAATCATGGTCGCTCATAATTATCCAATCTTAATTGTGTTAGAGTCAACAAATTCATATTCTGGAACTTCCATGTTCCATGGTGCAGGGCCTTTTCTAATTCTTCCTGAAGTATCATAATGCGAACCATGACATGGACAGAACCAACCATCATAATCGCCTTTATCATTTAATGGCACACACCCAAGATGAGTGCAAACTCCTAACATAACCAACCATTCTGGATTTTTTACTCTATCTTCATCTTTTTCTGGATGAATTAAATCTTCCATCTTAACTGCCCTTGCCTCAGCAATTTCTTCCTCTGTTCTTCTTCTTATAAAAACTGGTTTACCTCTCCATAAAACTGTAATTGTATTACCAGGTTTTACTGAGCTAATATCTACCTCTGTACTTGCTAACGCTTTAACGGAAGCATCGGGATTCATTTGATCGATAAGAGGCCATGCTACTGCACCCGCTCCTACTGCTCCTAGAGCGTAGGTTGCTGTAAACAAAAAATCTCTTCTTTCTGGTTTTTTTTCAGACATCTAGAATTTAATTTAGAGTTATTTAATATATGAATTCATATAATAAAAAAGTATTTTTTCTATGGAAACAATGACACATAATTCTAGTTATCAAGGGGTAAAAATTGCATTATTTGAACCTGATATACCTCAAAATACAGCCGCAATAATTAGAACATGTGCATGTCTTGGTGCAAAACTTGAGATCATAGAACCATGCGGGTTCTTGCTTTCTGATAAAAGATTTAAAAGAGTGGTAATGGATTATATGGATGAAAAAGACATAAACTTTTATCAAAGCTATGATGAATTTTTTAAACAAAAACAAAAAGGCAGAATTGTACTAATGACAACTAAAGCTTCTGTACCTTATACAGAATTTAAATTTGAAAAAAATGATACCATATTATTTGGTCGTGAAAGCGCAGGTGTGCCTGAAAATATTCATAAAATTGTACAAAATAGATTAAAAATACCAATGGAAAATAATAAACGATCATTAAATCTTGCATCGTCTGTTGCAATTATTTTAGCAGAGTGTTTAAAGCAAACAAAATGGACTTAGATATTAAAAAAGACCTAACAAGTAATTGGTTTAAATTACTTCAGGATGCATTTTGTAATGATATTTCTAAATTAGAAAATCATAAAACAAAATTCAAATCAACTACATGGAAAAGAAGCCCTGACAAAGACGAAGGTGGAGGTGAGTACAGAATATTAAGAGATGGAAAAGTATTTGATAAAGTAGGTGTAAATTATTCAAAAGTTTATGGAAAATTTCCAAAAAAATTTCAAAAAAATATACGTGGTGCAAGTAAAGATCCAAGATTTTGGGCCTCAGGAATATCTGTAGTGATGCATATGAAAAATCCTTTGATACCTGCTATGCATTTTAACACTAGATTTATATCTACAACTCAACAATGGTTTGGTGGAGGGATGGATGTTACTCCATCTAAAAAAGACGACTTAGAGAAAAAAGATTTTCACAAGGATTTGATGAAAATGTGTAATCGACATAACAAAAATTATTATAAGAAATATAAAAAATGGTGTGATGAATATTTTTATTTACCTCACCGTAAAGAACCCAGAGGTATTGGTGGAATTTTCTTTGATTACAAAAATGATAATTTTGAAAAAGATTTTAAATTCGTTAGAGATGTTGGCGTTACATTCCAAATGCTATTTAATAAGATTATAAGAAAAAAACTAAACAGAAAATGGACTTTAAATGATAAAGAATTACAATATATCAAAAGAGGTAGATATGCTGAGTTTAATTTATTATATGATAGAGGTACAAAATTTGGATTACAAACTGGTGGCAATGTGGAAGGAATTTTAATGTCTCTTCCCCCTCTGGCAAAATGGAAATGATATGGACAAAGAACCAATAACCCTTAATGGATTAGAAAAACTAAAAGAGGAATTAGTTTATTTAAAAGAAAAAAAGAGACCTGAGATAGTTGCGGCTATTGCAGAAGCAAGATCACACGGAGACTTAAAAGAAAATGCTGAATATCATGCTGCAAAAGAGGAGCAGTCTCACAATGAAGGGAGAATAACTGAAATTAATGATATTATTGCAAGAGCTAATGTAATTGATGTAACTAAAATGAATAATGAAGGTAAGGTTATTTTTGGCTCTACTGTTTATCTTGAAAACTTAGATACAGGTGAAAAAATTAATTATAAAATTGTTGGAAAAGATGAAGCTGACCTAAAACAAAAACTTATTTATTTTCAATCTCCTATTGGCAAAGGATTAATTGGAAAAAACAAAAAAGATCTTGTTGAAATTAATACACCCGCAGGAACAAAAAATTTTGAAATTATAGACGTTAAATATATCTAGCGATTTACTATTTTATCTATCTGCTTTTCTGACAACTTAAAATTGTTATTCACCCACTCTTCTTCAATGTTCTTAAGTTTAATTCCTAAATTTTTACCCTCAGTCATTTGATATTTATCCATTAAAAATTGTGCTCCAATAGGCATTGAAGGTGGATCTTTTGATTGAAATTGTTCAATTAATTTCAAAACTTTTTTATCAATCTTTTTTGAAGTAAAAATTCTAAAGCTTAAAATATCAATTAAAGCTTGCTTGCCCATATAATAAAATATTTTATTCAGATTTTTTTCAGTAAAAGATTTTGCAGAGATTTTATCTTTATAAAAATTATCTATTATTTTGAGACGTTTTTGGTCCTTTTTAGAAATATTAAATTTATAAATAAAATAATCAGTATTATCCGTTCCATCAATTAATAAAATTGAGAGTAAAAATATAAAATCTGACTCGTTAATCTTGTCTTTTGCAAAACTATTCGGATTTGAAAATAATCTAAAATTTTTAAGCTGAGGAAAAATAATCTCAAATAACTCAAGAGAAAATTTATCTTTTGAAAGCTTAATTATACTATTTGATTTAAAAAATTTTTTTAATTCATTTAATAATCTTTCTTTAGATAAATTAGAAATTCCAACTATATTTTTTTTTATAATTTTTGAAGTTTCGGGTTCATGATTATGATTTGAATAACTTAGGTGGAATCTTAAATAGCGCAGTATTCTCAAAAAATCTTCTTTAATTCTTTGCTCCGGGTCACCAATAAACTTTACCAGCCCTTTTTCTAGATCTTCTTTTCCATTGAACGGATCAAATAAATTTCCCTCAATATCAGAGTAAATTGCATTAATGGTAAAATCTCTTCTGGATGCATCTTTTTTCCAATCAGTAGAAAATTTTACTTGAGCATGTCTACCATCAGTTTCGACATCTTCTCTTAAACTAGTTATCTCAAAATTATAACCTTCTATAACAGCAGTTATCGTTCCATGCTCAATCCCAGTTTCATAAAAATTGATATTATTTTTTTTTAAAACTTCGCAAACTTGCTGTGGATTTAAATTGGTTGCTAGATCAATATCATCGACTAATTCTTCTTTTATTATTTTTCTAATACAACCGCCTACGTATCTAACTTCAGAATTAGATGAATAATTATTTATTGAATTAAAAATTTTTTTAACTGGAGTATTTTTTGATAAATCTAAAATTTTTTTTGTTACACTGTTTAAGTTGTGGGTCCTTTTAATGAATTTGTCTAAAAAGTTAATCATATTTGGCTGGGGCGCTAGGATTCGAACCTAGGATGCAGGTACCAAAAACCCGTGCCTTACCGCTTGGCTACGCCCCAATAGTATTTTCGTATAACACAAAAAAATTAAATTTATATAGTTTTTGAAGTTTTGCACCAGTAATTTCTAAATTGTTTTTTTACTTTTTTTGCCGCTTCTTTACAGCTTTCTAATGAATTGAAGTAAGCAATCATAGTTGATCCAGATCCTGTCATTCTTACAAATTTAGCGTTAGGTAATTTTACTAAAAAATTCTTTAAACTTTTAAGTCTGGGGTAGCTCTCTATAGCAATTAGCTCTAAGTCATTTTTTTTATTACTCAAATAATCTACACTCATAAAATTATTAGAAATTGAAGTAAATTCTGGTTTATGAAATTTTTTTACTTTTGAGTAAATTTTTTTTGTTGAGCAACCAAAGCTTGGTTTAACGAGTAAAGTATAAAATTTTCTGCTTGAGGATATAGTTTTAATTGTACCATTTCCTTTTAAAACTAAATTTTTTAAGTACAAACCTAAAATAACATCAGACCCAATAGTTTTTGACAATTCTATGATCTCTTTTTTTTTAATTTTTATAAGTTTTTTTTTAATAAAAAAATTCAAAATACTTGCTGCATTCATTGAGCCTCCTCCTAGTCCAGCTTTAGAAGGGATATTTTTTTTAATAATGATTTGATATTTGTTCTTAAGTAATTTTTTTTTTTCAATATTCTCTAATAACTGAGAAACTGTATTTTTAGAATTAATTCCACTTGAAAATTTTCCAAAAAATCTAACTTCATTATATTTCTGGTTAACTTTTTTAATTTGAATTTCATCATGCAAATCTAAGAAACTAACTATACTCTCTATTTTGTGAAGTATTTTAGATTTACCAACTATATTTAAAGCCAAATTAATCTTTGCGTGAGATTTGATCTTTGTATAACTCATTATGAGTTTTGTGGGCCAGTTATTAATTTATCTTTTATTTGATTTAATAAATCTTCTTCTGCATCTTCCATCTTAAGTACCATAGACCAAAAATAACGTGCCTGTATTTTTCTATCTAATTTCCACAGAATATCACCGTAGTGATCGTTAACAATCGGATCATCCGGCATTAATTCAACGGCTCTTTTTAGAAATTGTTCAGCCTTGACATAATCATCAACTAAGTAATAAGCCCAACCTATTGAGTCAATTATATAGGGATCGTTATTTTCTTGTTCATAGGCTTTCTCCAGCATTTCAATTGCCTCATCAATTTTAAAATCTCTTTCAAGCCACGAATAAGCTAAATAATTTAATACGTAAGCATCATTTGGATTGATACTAAGGGAGGCTAAAAGATCTTCATCCGCTTTTACGTATTCTTTTAATCTCTCATAACTTCCTCCTCTTCTATATAATAAGTCAGCTTTAACTTCACTATCACTCTCTAATTTATCAATAATCAAAGAATAATACTTAATTGCTGTTTTATAATTTTTTGAGTTTTTATAAAAATTTGCAATGTCAAAAATAAATTTATTATTTGGATTTTCTATCTTCTCAAATTTAGAGGCAATATAATTTAATGCCTCCTCATCATTTCTGGTTTTTGCAATTATTTGTGCTTCTTTCTTTAATCTAAACCAATAATAAAAGTCATGATTTTTATTAAAATTTTTTAAAACACTTTTTGATTTTTCATAATTTTTATTGAGATATAAATTTTCAGCTACTAGTGAAAAATTAAAAACAAACTTAGGATTTAAATAAGTTGATAAACTTAAATAAAAATTTGATTTCTCAAATTCATTCTGTGAAGAAAATAAATTAGAAATTAAGAATAAAAACTCTCCAACAATATCGTTATGATCATTACATGAAAAAACTTTACTAAATTCTTTATTTTGATTTCTATCAATCCAACTTTTACCTTGGGATAGTAGTAAAGTTGTGTTTACATATTCTAACTCTTCTGTAATAGCTTTTGCATCTTCTATTCTGTTTTTTTCAATTAAGTATGTTAAATAAAAATAAATATATCTTGAGTAATCTGCTTGACTATTATTTATTAGCGTTGAAAAAAAAGTGTCAGTGCTTTCATCGTCTAAATAACATCGTTGAAAAGTTTCAGATATTAAAGATAGGTTTCCAAAATTTAGTTTTTCTTTGCTAACTTTTTTATATTTAAAAACATTAGCATACTGAATGAGCGAGTTTACAATAATAAAATTAAATCTGTCTCTTTTAAATTCTTCTGGTACTTCAGACAAAACTTCTAATGCTTTGTTGATATTGTTTTTTTTTAAGTGATCTAAGGCTAATAAAACATAGGCTTCAAAAAATTGTGAATTATTTTTTTCATCATTGATTCTTATTAGGTTAATTGCTTGAGCAACTTTATCCTCTAAAACTAAAGTGGTCACGAGCTTTTCTAAATAAGGATCATGTCGATTGATTAAAATTTTAGAAGTATTAAAAAATTCTAATGCATCAGAATTTTTCTGATTTTCTAAAGCTACAATTCCAGAAAAATATTTAGATAAATTTCTTGAACTAAATTCACTAAAACTAGTACTTTTAGATAATAATGGGCTCTGGTACAGTAGTGTAAAAATTAGTATGAATAATATTCTTCTTTTAAACATATGGACAAATTAATATGACCAAAAAANCTTTAGATCAGNATATGTCTTATAGAGAAGANCTATTAAATTCAATAGAGCCAAATTTCATTTTTAGCAAAAAACCAATAAATAGATTTAAAATTCAAAAAACTAACAGCAATAATAATAAATTAGATAAAAGTGCAGAGCTTTTAGAACTCAAAAATCACATAAATTCAATTCAAAATTGCAATCTTAAAGATAATTCTAAAAAATTAATTATGGGAGATGGAAATATTAACNGCCCTATNATGATTATTGGAGAAGCTCCTGGGGAGGAAGAAGAAAAAACAGAAAAAACTTTTCAAGGAGAGTCTGGTGCATTGTTGGAAAAAATGCTTAAAGCAATTGATATTCTAAAGAATGATGTTTACTCAACTTATGCAATAAATTTTAGGCCACCAGAGGATAGAAAACCAACAACTCAAGAAATTAAAAGATATTCTATATTTTTAAAAGAGCATATTTCAATTATTGATCCAAAAATAATTATTCTTTTTGGAAGCACTGCGATGGAATCTGTTATCTCATCGAATGAAAGAATTTCCAATGAGAGAGGCAAATGGAAAGAAATTATTCTTAAAAATAAAACATATCCTTTGATGATAACATTTAGTCCTTCTTATTTAATTCGATTTCCTGAAAATAAAAAATTTTCTTGGGAAGATTTAAATTAGACAAAAAATTTTAGATTTAAAAATAAAGTTTTAATGAAAGTTATTGCTGGTGTAGATGAGGTTGGCAGAGGTAGTTTAATAGGACCAGTTTACGCTGCAGCAGTTATTTTAAATAAAAATATAAATATCAAATTATTAAAAGACTCTAAAAGTATTAAAAAGGAAGAAAGAGAAATTTTATCTAAATACATAAAAAAAAATTCTATCTGGGCTATCGGGAAAGCATCAAAAAATGAGGTTGATAAAATTAATATTTTACAAGCAAGTTTACTTGCAATGAAAAGAGCAATTAAAAAACTTAAGAAAAAACCCTCTTACGTATTAGTTGATGGTAACAAAATTCCTGTGATGAATAACTATAAAATGAAAGCTATTATAAAGGGAGATACAAAAATACCCGCGATCTCTGCAGCCTCGATAATTGCAAAAGTTGCTAGAGATAATTTTATAATTTTACTATCCAAAAAAAATAAAGGTTACTATTGGGAAAAAAATTTTGGTTACGGCACTAAGCAGCACTTAAAAGCTTTAACAAAACTTGGTATCACCAAGCACCATCGAAAAACTTTTTCACCAGTAGCTAAAATATCCAAACACAACATCTAGTTATCACTTTAATAAGAAACACAAGGCGACTCCAAATATTTCAATCTCAGGTTGACCGTAGAATCCATTTCGAGTCTAATTAATTTTTACAAATGAATACCGATCTCAAAAATAAAATTATAAATGGAGATAGTTTGGAGGAGTTAAAAAAAATTCCAAGCGAAAGTTTTGATTTAATTTTTGCAGACCCCCCTTACAACTTACAATTAAAAAATGAATTAATCAGACCAGATAGATCAAAAGTAAGTGCTGTAAATGATAAATGGGATCAATTTGATAGTTTTAAAAAATATGATGAATTCACATACATGTGGCTCAATGAATGTAAAAGAATTTTAAAAAAAGATGGCGCAATTTGGGTTATAGGTAGTTACCATAATATATTTAGGGTTGGTACTGCAATTCAGAACTTGGGATTTTGGATATTAAATGATGTTATCTGGAACAAAAATAATCCTATGCCTAATTTTAGAGGGACACGTTTTACTAATGCGCATGAGACTTTAATCTGGGCATCTAAGAGTGAAAAATCTAAATACACATTCAATTATCAGTCTTTAAAGTGTTTAAATGACGATCTTCAAATGAGGTCAAATTGGGATCTACCAATTTGTAATGGTGCTGAAAGATTAAAGAAAAATGGAAAAAAAATCCACTCAACTCAAAAACCAGAGTCATTACTTCATAGAGTTTTATTAGCAACATCTAATAAAGGAGATATGATTTTAGATCCATTTTTAGGATCAGGAACAACAGCTACAGTAGCTAAGAAATTAGGTAGAAATTATTATGGTATAGAAAAAGAAAAAAATTATTTTAAAGCAGCTGAACAGAGATTAAGAAATACTAAACCAATAGAAGATAATTTACTAGATACGCTAAAAAATAATCGATCAAAACCAAGAATTCCTTTTGGCTCATTAGTTGAACTTGGAATTATTAAACCAGGCACTAGCATATTTGATAATAAGAAAAAAATAACTGCAAGAATTATGGCCGATGGAAGCATAAAACATAATCAAGCAGAGGGATCTATCCACAAAGTTGCAGCAACTATTTTAGGGGCAGAAAGCTGTAACGGATGGACTTACTGGCATTGTGATATAAATGGAAGAACTCACCCGATTGATTATCTAAGACAAAAATTTATTTCAAAAAATTAATTTTTATAAACTTTACCTAAATAACTATCTAAAAACTTTTTATTTTTAACTAAAATTTTAAGAACAAAGTTTCTGATATAAACTAGTAATGGGTTTGAAATGTGAAAAGCAAACTGATTTAATTTAGATCTTAGATTAACTCTTTTGGATTTGATAATTCTATTATTATAAAAATTATTTTTTTCATCAATAATATCTTTGTACAACTCAAATGCACTTTCAATCGACTGAGAAGCTCCTTGAGCAAATGATGGTGGATAAGCAAAAAAAGCATCTCCCAAACAAAAAATATTTTTTTCAGATTTATAAAATTCTTCACTAACAAACACTGGGAATATCTTTAAATCCTGAAGATTTTCCAAAATATTAATTGAAATTTTATTTTTTAATTTCTCTTTAATAGAGTTTAAGTATGAACCTTGATCAAAAAATTTGTAATTACTTAATTGATCTTGTGTTAATTTTTCTTTTAGAATGCCAATAAAATTGGTTTTTTGTCCTTTATTATCAACTGGATAAACAACATAGTGAAAATTAGATCCCATAGATATAGAGACATTATCTCTTTTAGCTTTTGGTAAATGCTCACTATCAATCAAACCTCTTATAGCGATAGAATTGTTAAATTTAGGTTTTATTTTATTGCTTGAAAGTAAAGATTTGCATTTTGAAAAAACACCATCTGCAATTATTAAATAATCACAATTTACAACATCACCTTGTTTAAAGTTTAGGCTTATTTTGTGGTCAGTATTGTTGATTTCGGTAATTTCATGATTAAATTTAATTACATGACTATCTAATTTTTCCACCAAAAATTTACTTAAAGTAGATCTTTTAAGAGAACTATATTTACAATCCTCATCATTAAATTTTGTAATATCTAAGTCACATATTTTTATTTCTTTGTTAGTCTGAAAAAAGTTAATTACAGTAGGATTAAATACTTCGTCTTTATCAAGGGTATTGAAACTTAATTTATTAAGCAATTTTATACAGTTACTTGATAATTGAATTCCATAACCTTTATTTAGATCAATAGAGTCTTTTTTTTCATAGATTGAAATTTGATAATTCTTATTTTTTTGAAATAAATTGGCAACAAATAAACCAGAAATTCCAGCACCTATTATTGCAATTCTTTTCATATTTTATTTTTTAAATGTCTAAATATTTTCTTAGTAAAAGTAGGCAAAGTATAATTATTTAATTTTCCAGGATCAATCCAAATAGCATTAGATGTATTAGTATAAAAATTTCCAAATTTGATTTGTATATACATGGTCATATTTGAAATTTTTATATTCAAATCCTTTTTAAATTTACTAGATGCTTTTGTTTCTATCATAGGAAAAATTATAAAATTTTTTAAAAAATTAAATTTATTATTTTTAATTAAAAGATATTTATTGTTTTTTTTAATAATACTTAATTCAAAATACTTACTTTTATTTATCTTTTTTATTTTTGTTAAAACAAAATCTTTCTTTAAAAAAGACTTACAACTATTTATGAGGGGACACTCAGTACAGCTTGGGTTTTTAGGTTTGCATATGAGAGCACCTAACTCCATTAATGCTTGAGCATAATCACTTGATCTTTTTGAAACACCTAATAACTTTTTTTTCTTGATTAAGTAATCTTTGGATATTTGACTTGCTTTTTTTAAATAAAAATATCTTTTTAGAACTCTTTCAATATTTCCATCAAGAGGAATAAAAGGTTTATTAAACGCTATCGCAAGAATTGCACTGGCTGTGTAATCACCTATCCCCGGTAGTGTTTTTAATTTTTCAAAATCATCAGGAATTTTTTTATTGAAATCTGTGGTTATTATTTTTGCTGTTTTTTTTAAATTTTTTACCCTTGAATAATAACCAAGGCCCTCCCAGAGTTTAATTAATTTTTCTTCTTGGAATTCTGCTAAAATCTCTAAATCTGGAATATTTTTTATGAAACGATTAAAATAAGGTATTACAGTTGCAACTTGAGTTTGCTGTAACATAAATTCACTAACTAATGTGTAATATTCTTTTTTTTTAGCTGAAGTTTTTATTCGCCATGGAAGTGATCTTTTATTAATATCATACCAATTAAGAATTTTATTTGTTATTAATAGACTTTTCATATGCAATCTAAAAATAGTTCTAAGCAGAGAAACACGGTCATTCAAGGCCTAAGATCATTTCGAGATACTTTACCAAAAAATGTCAAAAAAATTATTAATAAAAAGGGACACATTTTTTCAGAAACATTAAATAATTGGAAATATATAGTGGGCGATGAATTATTTAAAATTTGTTATCCAAAGTCTTTCAAAAACTCAAATCGATTTGGCGTAAGCACTTTACTTGTAATGGTCAAAAGAGGTCACGAAGTAGATATGGAGTACTCTAAAAAAGATATTATGGATAAAATGAATAGTTTTTTTGGATACTCGGTAGTTGAAAAGTTAAAATTTATAAGCTTTGATGATGATCAAAATGTTTTATCTAGGAGTGAGAAGAATGAAAAAAATGTGACAATTAAGAAATATCAAACTAAGATCAATGATATTAAGAATGACAAAATTAAAAAGTCTTTAATAGAATTAACAAAAGTTTTTAAACAAAAATGAAAAAATTACTTACAATTTTATTTATTTTATTAATTAATGCTTCACCAATTAAAGCGGAAGATGCGAATGAAATAAAAAGAATTGTAATAGGTAACCAGGATGCAAAAATTAGTATTATTGCATACGAGTCTTTAACTTGTAGTCACTGCGCAAACTTTCATATTAATGTTTTGCCAGACTTAAAGAAGGAATTCATTGATACGGGTATTGCTAAGATAGAATTTAGACATTTCCCCCTAGATATCGCGGCATTTAACGCCTCAAAAATTGCACAATGTAATAATGATGGTGGCTCAGATATCTTAAATAGTTTGTATCTAAATCAACCAAAATGGATCAAAGGTAAAACAATTGAAGAAGTAAATGAAAATCTAAAAAAATTTTTAAAATCTGAAGGATTTCAGTTTGATTTCAATAAATGCACAACTGACAAAAACATTGAAGATTTTGTTCTAAATGATCGAATCGAGGGAGTAAAAAAATTCAAAGTAAATGCTACTCCTACGATTATAATTAATGATAAAAAGTTTGAAAAATCTCTAAATTATAAAAATTTAAAAAAAACTCTAGAAAAACTGATATAAGTTAGTGCATGGAGTTTAAAAAAATCCAGCTAAATGGATTTAAATCTTTTGCTGATAAAACTAATTTCTTAATAGAAAAAGGTCTAACTGGAATAGTTGGTCCTAATGGTTGTGGTAAATCAAATATTGTTGAGTCTCTTAGATGGGTGATGGGTGAAACTTCTGCTAAGAGTATGAGGGGATCAGGGATGGAGGATGTGATATTTTCAGGTACCTCAAACAAGGCTTCTAAGAATATTGCTGAAGTATCTATATCAGTTAGCAATCCAAACAATGAAGGTCCAATTCAATACCGTGAATTAGATGAGGTTCATGTAAGGAGAAAAATAGAAAAAGATAAAGGTTCAAAATTTTACATTAACGACAAAGAGGTAAGAGCAAGAGATGCTCAAATGTTTTTTGCTGATTTATCAACTGGTGCCCACTCCCCTTCAATGATTAGTCAAGGACGTATTGGAGCATTAGTAACAGCTAAACCAACTGATCGAAGAGCAATTTTGGAGGAAGCAGCCGGTATATCTGGTTTACATGTTAGAAGACATGAAGCAGAATTAAGATTAAATGCGGCTGAGAGTAATTTAAAAAGAGCTGATGAACTAAGAAGGCAACAAGAAAGACAATTAGCTAATCTTCAAAAACAAGCTGAAGAGGCCACAAAATATAAACTTATTTCTGAAGAGATAAAAAAAGTAGAAGCTGGACTTTATTATCTAAGATTAATTGAGATAGAAAAAGAAATTACGATCGAAAATGAAATAAACAATGAAGCTGAAGGTGAGGTTTCTGGTTATAATGAAAAAATAGCTGATTTTGAAAAACAAATTAAGTCTGAAACTGAAAAAGTTAATCCACTTAGAGAAAAAAATATTGAAAATTTATCAAAAATTCAGAGACTAAATTTGGAGCTTCAAAGCCTAGATGAGGAAAATACAAGAATACAGGATGAAATAGAATCCATTAAAAAATCTTTAAAAACTTTGGAAGAGGATATTTCAAGAGAAAGGGGCATCATTATTGATGCAAATTCCAATGAAAAGCGGCTTAAAGAGGAAAAAAGTGAACTAATTGAAATAGATTCTAAATATTTTGAAACTGAAAAATTATCTAATGAAGATCTTGAAAGTGCTAAAAATAAATTAGATCAAGAACAAAAAGAAGTTGATACGGTTGTAAGTAATATTGCTGAAAGTACCATAAACATAAGCTTAGGACCAATAAACAATGTAAAAAATACTATTACTAGAGCTAAAGAGTTAATAGAGAGTAATGAAATTAATCAAGCACTAACATTATTAGATAGATGCAATATTGAACTTGATAATTTTTTAAGAGATATCAAAGATGACAAAAGTAGAAGTGAGCTAATTGGTATTAATGAAAAATCAAAAAATATAAAAATTCTTCAAGAAAAGTACGCAGACGCTTTTAGCAAAAATCAATCTATTAAAAAAGAGTCGATAAAAAGAAATGAGAGAATTAGAACAATCGAAACTGAAATAGAGAGTTGGAAAAATCTTTTAATTAATTCTGAAAAAATGGTTAATGAATTAACTGAAAGAAAAAATAAACTTAATCAACAATTAGAATTATTAGAAAATCAACCTCGAACTCAAGCGGAAAGAAAAGGACAAATATCTGAAAATTTAAGAATTTCAGAAAAAGAAAAAAGTGATAATGAAATAATTATTAATGAAACTGATGAAAAAATTGAAAATTTAAGAAGCGAATTAAATAAAATACAAGAGCAATCTATACAATTTAGAGAAAGAAAAGCTAGCTCAGGAGCTACTATTGAAGGTCTTAAAAAAAGAAAATCAGATTTATTAGACAGAATTAGTTCTGAGCTCAATCTTAAAGAAGATAATTTGTTAGAAAACTCAAATTTAAATGGTGTAGAAGAATTACCAAATCACATAGATCAAGAAGATTTATTAGACAAAAAAAAACAAGAAAGAGAAAAACTTGGTTCAGTAAATTTAAAAGCTGACGAAGAAACAAATAAATATGAAGTTGAAATTAAAAAAATGGAGCAAGATCGAGCTGATTTAGTTACTGCAATTGTTAAACTTAAAGAAAGTATTAATGAATTAAATCAAAAAGGTAGAGAAAGATTAATTGAAGCTTTTGAAAAAGTTAATAGAAAATTTAATGAAGTTTATACAAAGTTATTTAATGGTGGAAATGCCAAATTAGAATTAGTAGATTCTGACGATCCACTTGAAGCAGGTCTTGAGATGCTTGTAAGTCCTCCAGGAAAAAGATTACAATCAATAACTTTATTATCAGGTGGAGAACAAGCTCTTACTGCCCTTTCACTAATTTTTGCAGTTTTTTTAACTAACCCATCGCCAATTTGTGTTTTAGATGAAGTGGATGCTCCACTTGATGATGCTAACGTAACAAGGTTTTGTAGTCTTCTTGAAGAATTAACAAAAATCACAAGCACAAAATTTATTATTGTAACACACCATGCTTTAACCATGTCTAAAATGGATAGGCTTTACGGTGTAACTATGCCAGAAAAAGGTATAAGCCAGCTAGTAGCAGTTGACCTTCAAAAAGCAGAGAGTATGGTTGCCTAAAACTGGATGTCAAAAGATCAGTTCAAAACTCGCTTACAGATTGCAAAAGATAAGCTTTTAAAGAAAAATCTAAAAGAAAATAATGAAAACCGGTCTTCAATTGGCGCCGCCTTTAAGCTAAGCACTGAATTGGTCTCTGCTGTTGCTGTTGGGACAATTATTGGGTTTATTTTAGACAAGACCTTTGGTACTAAACCCTGGTTAATTTTAATATTTTTTTTTGTTGGGGTGGTTGCAGGTATAATTAACGTGGTCAGATCAGCAAAAAATATGCAAAAATAGATTTTTTATGGCAGCAAATCCAATGACACAATTCGAAGTTTATCGAATTGGCCCAGAAATAAAGATAGGTGCGTTTGATATATCGTTTACTAACGCAAGTTTATTCATGGTAGTTAGCACACTTGCAATTTTAATAATCTTTAATTTAGGATCAAAGAAAAATTCTATCTTACCAAATAAACTTCAGTTATTAGCAGAGCTGAGTTACTCGTTTGTTTCTAAGATGATTGGAGATACAGCTGGCTCAAAAGCAAGACCTTATTTTGCATTTATATTTTCTTTATTCATGTTTGTTTTGTTCTGCAATATGTTTGGTATGATACCTTACACATTCACTGTCACTAGCCATATCATNGTAACATTTATGCTGGCAGCATTTATTTTTATAGGNGTAACTATNATAGGTTTTATCAAACATGGATTTGGTTATTTGAAATTATTTGTNCCTAGTGGAGTGCCTGCAGTACTGCTTCCNCTTATTGTTGTNATTGAGATAATTTCTTACTTAAGTAGACCAATAAGCTTATCTGTCAGATTATTTGCAAATATGATGGCTGGTCATACTATGATGAAAGTTTTCGGAGGCTTTGTAATAAGCCTTGGAATAGTTGGTGGATGGCTTCCACTGAGTTTTTCGGTTGCCTTAACAGGTTTGGAGATACTAGTTGCTTTTCTTCAAGCATATGTTTTTGCGATCTTAACCTGCATCTATTTAAATGATGCATTAAATTTACACCATTAATTAATATAGGAGGATATAATGGAATTAGAAGCAGCAAAAATGATCGGTGCAGGACTAGCAGCAATCGCTCTAGCAGGTGCCGGTGTTGGAATTGGAATAATTTTTGGAAATTATTTGTCTGGTGCGATGAGAAATCCATCTGCAGCTCAAAAACAATTTCCAAACTTATTATTAGGTTTTGCACTTGCAGAAGCAACTGGTCTTTTTGGATTGGTAGTAGCTTTAATTATTCTTTTTGCATTTTAAATTTGAATGATTAAAAAAATTATTTTTCAGTTAGTATTTTTTAGCTTTCTTTTAGAAAAGAAAGTTTTTGCAGCTGAAAGTGGAGGTATGCCTCAATTAAATCCTGAATTTTGGGTTTCTCAAATATTCTGGTTAACCATTACTTTTGGTATTTTGTATATCGTTTTGTCAAAACTAATACTGCCAAAAATAAGTGCTAACTTAGAGTCTAGAAAATCACAAATTTCAGATAATATTGAGGCTGCAGACAAACAAAGAGAAGAAAGTGAAGCGAAATTAAAAGAGTACGAGGAAATAGTTAATAAAAGTAAAAACGAAGCAAAAAATATTTTTAATCAAGCTAGAGAAAAAGCCTTAAAAGATATTAATTTAAAAAGAGATGTCTTAGATAAACAAATTGATGAGGAAATAAAAAAAGCAGAAGATGAAATTAATCAGCTAAGAAAAGGCGCGCCAGAAAAAATTAATAAAATTGCAATCGAAACAGCATCAGAACTAATTCAAAAATTAATAGGTGCTGAGGTAAACAATAGCAGTATATCAGCAATTGTAGACGATTTATCTAAGAGAAATGGAGANAAGTATTATGGCAATTGATTCAACGTTTTGGGTAGCAGTTTCTTTTGTCATTTTTTTTGGTNGGTTAATCTATCTAAAAGTGCCTCATAAAATAAATGAGATCCTTAACAAACTAATAATAGATATCAAAAATGAAATTGACGAAAGTGAAAAACTAAGAATAGAAGCAAAAACATTATTGGATAATGCACAAAATAAACTTGATACAGCTCAAAGCGTAAAAAATGAAATTCTTGATCAAGCAAAAAAAGATAGCGATAGATTAATTATAGATTTAAATGACAAATTTCACAAGTCATCTGATTTGAAAAAAAACTTAGCTGAAAATAAAATTAATCAAATGAAAGAAAATGCAATTAAAGAGATAAAAGATGCATCGATTAAAATTGCTGTAGACTCTGTAAAAAAAATAATTACCACATCTGTCGACTCTTCAAAACTTGATAGCTTGTTTCAAAAAAATTTGAATGAAACAAAAGAAGAGTTAAAAAAAATTAACTCATAATAACCTTACAATTTTTTTAAAAAACTATAGATTGTGTTTATGAAATCTATTGTTATTGGTTCTGGATTTGGTGGAATTGCAGCAGCACTTCGCTTAAAAGCAAAAAATCATGATGTCGTACTAATTGAAAAGCAGAATGATCTTGGTGGCAGAGCTAGAGTTTTTAAAAGAAATGGTTTCACGTTCGATGGTGGACCAACAGTAATTACAGCGCCGTACTTATTAGATGAATTATTTAATCTATTTAATAAAAATTCAAAAGACTACATAAATCTAACTCCTCTTAAAACCTGGTACCAATTTGTTTTTGAAGACAATTCTAAATTTAATTATTCAGGAAATGAAAATGAAATGAAAAATCAAATAGAACAAATTGAAAAAGAGGATGTTGAAGGTTATGCAAGATTAGTAAATTTTACAAAAAAGATATTTGAAAAAGGTTATATTGAATTAGCAGACGTTCCTTTTAACAAACCTTTTACAATGATTAAGCAATTACCATCTCTGTTGGCCCTTAAAAGTTACAAATCTGTTTATTCACTTGTAGCTTCTTATATAAAAAATGAAAAATTAAGAAGGATGTTAAGTATGCATCCATTATTGGTAGGTGGTAATCCTTTCACCACAACTTCAATCTATGGATTAATTTTATACTTAGAAAAAAAATGGGGAATCCATTATTCCATAGGTGGTACAGGAAATATTGTAAAAGGATTAGAGAAACTAATGAATGAAGAAGGCATTGAGATAATTAAAGGTAAAGAAGTATTAGAAATTAATACACATGAAACTAATGTTAAAGGCGTTAAACTTAGTGATGGTAAATCCATTGAAGCAAATAATGTTATATGTAATGCAGACCCACCCTCTGTTTATGAAAAAATGATAAGCAAAGATAATGAAAACTTTTTATTTAAATGGAAAAAAAGAAGAATGGAATACTCAATGGGTTTATTTGTGTATTATTTTGGAACAAAAAAAATTTATAACAATGTAGAACATCACACCATAAAATTTGGAAATAAATACAAAGAGCATTTAGACGATATATTTGACAATAAAAAACTAAACAACGATATAAGTTATTACCTACACAGACCAACTGCTACAGATAAATCTATGGCACCTCCAAATCATGATTGTTTTTACGTTTTGGTTCCAGTTCCAAATAATCAATCTAAAATTGATTGGAGCACAGAGGGTGAAAAACTCAAAAATCTTGTCATTGAAAAAATGCAAGAACATCTTCTTCCTGATTTGAGAGAAAATATCGTTGAAGATTTTTATTTAACTCCAGACTATTTTGAAAAAGAATTAAACACAAAACATGGATCAGGTTTTTCTATTCAGCCTAAATTTACACAATCTGCTTATTTTAGATTTCACAATAAATCGGAGATTTACAATGGATTGTATTTTGTTGGAGCTGGATCACATCCAGGCGCAGGAGTACCAGGGGTGCTGTCATCTGCAAAAGTTCTAGATAAAATTCTGTAATGTCTAAAAAGAGTTATTTGTCTATCTATGCTAAATCTTTTAATTGGGCTGGTTTTTTTCTACCTCAACATACATATCAAAATTGTTCTAAGCTTTATAGTTTTTGTAGAATTCTTGATAATATCGCTGATGATCAGGACACCATAGCGAGTAAAGAACAAAAGTTTAAAGACTTTAAACAATTATATTTAAAAAATAACTCCAACAATTCTATTGTCGAAGACATGAAAGAATTAGAAAAAAATTATGATATTTCAAAAAATGTAATAAATGATTTATTTGACGGAATTGAATCTGATATTAAAGAAACTGTAAAATTTAAATCTGAAAAAGATTTGTTGCTATATTCTTATCGGGTAGCTGGAACTGTTGGCTTGATGATGGCCAAAATATTAGGTGTAAAAACAATAACATCCCTAAAAGCTGCAATCAATCTTGGAGTAGCTATGCAACTTACTAATATCTCTAGAGATGTGATTGAAGATAGCATTAATAATAGATTTTATATTCATCACTCAATGGACGACATAAAATCTACAATTAAAATTTCAGAAGTTTTCTATGATAATTCTTTTTATTCAATAAAAGAAATTCCAATTAATTTGAGATTTGCAATTTTGGTTGCAAGAAGAGTCTATAGAAAAATAGGACGTAAAATTATGAAGATTAATAGCTTTGAGGCTTACAAAAATTCAGGAAAAATTTATGTAAATAATTTAGAAAAAGTTTTAGAAACAGTGTATTCGATTTATGATTTTTTTAAATTGATGATAATTAAGGATAATAAAGAAAAGTATAATCTTAATTATAAAGATATATACGGATTAATTAATTTAGATGAAAGAATTTGATTATACAATAATAGGAGGTGGTTGTTCAGGATTATCACTTGCTTATGAACTTGAGATAAATAATCAGCTTCAAAAAAAATCTCTAGCAATTATTGAACCACGGGACAAATATCAAAAAGATAAAACTTGGTCTTTTTGGAGAGTTTTTGATCATAACTTTGATGACTGTGTAAGAAAAAGTTGGAATAATTTTTCAGTAAATTTACCAAAAAAAACAAAATATCATGACTGCACTTTCGCTCCATATCAGACTATTGATAGTGGTTTATTTTATGAAAAAATTTTAACAACTCTAAATAAGAATACAAATATTGAATTTTTTAAAAATATTAATGAAATTGATGTCAAAAATACAAAGATTTTTAATAGTGTTTCAGATTTTGAAAATACAAATGATAAATTATGGCAACACTTTTGTGGCGTAGAGATTGAAACTGAAAAAGATTTTTTTGATGAAGAAATATTTAATTTAATGGATTTTGATTGTGAACAAGATAACAATGTTCACTTCTTTTATACGCTTCCTTTTTCTAAAAAAAATGCACTTGTTGAAACTACCTGGTTGTCAAATTTAAATCATAGATCAGTTCATAGTTACGAAACTCAGTTAAAAGATTATTTGGAAAATCACTTAAATATAAAAAAATATAAGGTACTTTTTAGAGAAAAAGGTGCAATTCCATTATTTCATCCAAAAAACATTAAAAAATTAAATCAAATTGACATTGGAACAGCTGGAGGCATGACAAGATTAAGTACCGGCTACACTTTTCTAAATATTCAAGAACATTCAAAGTTTATAAGAAAAAATTTAGATAATGTTCATAAATTAAAACCAAAAATCATTCCTGATAAATATCAATTTTTAGATAAAATATTTTTAAAAGTTTTAGCAAATAATCCAAAAAAAATGCCAGATATATTTTATAAAATGTTCAGTTCAAAAAATTCATCTATCATTAATTTTTTATCTAACAAAAGTAATNTATTAGANGATTTNCAGATANTTTCCAAAATGCCTAAATGGACTTTTTTTAAAGAACTTTTNTAAATTTATTAAATGATAAAAAAAATTAATCTAACTCATTCCTTTATATTTTTTATAATCGTTAATTTATTTATTTTTTTAAATCTAATATTTTCTAATTTTTCTATTACACCATTTGGATGTTTGTTGCTGATATTATTAATTGGCGTTACACATGGATCTCTAGATCATCTAAAAGGTAAAAAATTATTAAGTCATTATAATATAAGTAATACTTTTTATTTTTATATTGCTTATATCTTTATTGCTTCTTTGATCATAATTTTATGGCTTATTTTTCCAGCTCAATTGTTAATTATTTTTCTAATTGTAGCTGCTTATCATTTTGGTAAGGAAGACACTCAATTTTTAATACCTTACACCAGTTATACAAATCAATTATTATTTATACTAAAAGGTTCTTTAATTATTTTTGCACCTTTGTATTTTAATTTTGCTGAAACAATAGAGTTATTTAAATTATTATTAATAGAGAATGAAAATTTTTATACTCTGCTGGGTAAATTAGAAGAATTAAAGATATTTTTAATAGGTGTTAGTTTAAGCTCATTAGCANGNNTNTATCTATTTTTAAAAAATTATGAAATCAANAAAGTAACAATTTTTATTGATTACACTTCAATTCTTTTGGTTAATTTTTATTTTTCACCTCTTGTNGCTTTTACAGTGTATTTTTGTTTTTTACATTCTATTAGACACATTGTGAATTTAATTTTTGAATTAGATAAAGATAATTTCTTAAATGGAGCCAAATTATTTATAATTAAATCTATTCCTCTAACAGTGCTTACAGGTTTATTAGCATTGCTTTCACTTTATTTTATCAATTTTAAAGTCATATTTGATGATGCAATTATTAAAGTCATCTTTATTGGTTTGGCGTCTTTAACCTTTCCTCATATATTGCTGGAATATTTATTAGAAAAAAATGAAAAACAAAAAACTTAATATACTTTTATCAGCCCCAAGAGGGTTTTGTGCTGGTGTTGAAAGAGCAATCGAGATTGTAGAAAAATCATTAAAAAAGTATGGCACCCCTGTTTATGTTAGACATGAAATTGTTCACAATAAATATGTAGTTGATGACTTAAAATCAAAAGGTGCAATATTTGTTGAAGAACTGGAGGAAATTCAAGATAAAACAAGACCTGTAATATTTTCTGCACATGGTGTCCCAAAAAAAGTTCCTATAGATGCAATGAAGTATAATATGGAATATGTAGATGCTACATGTCCATTGGTTTCTAAAGTTCACAGGGAAGCTGAAAATTTAAATAAACAAGGATATCATTTGATATTAATTGGCCATAAGAATCATCCTGAGGTTATAGGAACTATGGGCCAATTACCTGACGGTTCAATTGATCTAATTCAAGATGAAAACGAGGCAGAAAATTATTCACCAAAATCTGAGGATAAAATAGCATATGTCACACAAACCACTTTATCTGTTGATGATACAATAAATATTATTAAGGTTTTAAAGAAAAGATTTCCAAATATTAAAGAACCTGTAAAAGAAGATATTTGCTATGCAACAACAAATAGGCAGAAAGCTGTAAAAAATATTGCTCAAAAATGTGATATGTTTTTTGTCATTGGCAGCAGGAATTCATCTAACTCTGTAAGATTGGTTGAGGTTGCAAAAAAATCTGGTTGCATTGACTCACATTTAATCCACTCAGAAAGTGTTATTCCCTTTGATAAAATTAATGATTGTGAAACTATTGGCGTATCCTCTGGGGCATCAGCGCCTGAAATATTAGTTAGGAATTTTTTAGACCAATTAAATAATAAGTACCAATTAGAAATAAAAGAAGTTGAAATTATCAAAGAAGATATTGTATTCAATGTTCCAAAAAAATTAAACTAATGGCTGTATATACTAAAATTAATCATTCAGATATTTTGAGTATAAATAAAAATTTTCCTATAGAGAAAATTACCAGCTTCGTTGGAATTAAAAAAGGAATAGAAAATACTAATTATTTATTAAAAACGAAAAACAATAAGTATATTTTAACAATATTCGAAAAAAGAGTTGCAAATAAAGATGTGCCCTTTTTTATGAAATTGATGGATTTATTAAATTCAAAGAAAATAAATTGTCCAAAACCAATAAAGAATTTAGAGGACGAATATCTAATAAAAATTAAGGGCAAACTTGCTTGCATTGTCACTTTTTTAGATGGAAAAGATAAAAAAGTTTTGACTACAAACAATTGTTATCAAGTTGGAATGATAATTGGAAAAATGCACAAAATTACAAATAAATTTAAAATTAAAAGAGAAAATTCAATGGGTATGAAAAATATGCCAAAACTTCTAAAAAGTATAAATTTTAAGAAAATTAAATTTGCTAAAAATATAAAACAAAATCTTGAAAAAACTCAAATTGAAATAAATAAAAAATGGCCAGCTAATTTACCTCAAGGAATTATTCATGGAGATTTGTTTATTGATAATATCTTTTTTAAAAAAAATAAGATTTCTGGCATAATAGATTTTTATTTTGCCTCAAATGAGTATTATATGTATGAAGTTGCAATATGTATCAATGCACTATGTTTTGATCTGAAAAATAATCAATTCAAAATCAATAAACATAAAATAAATTCTCTAATAAAGGGCTATGAAAAAGTTAGAAAATTTACCTCTAAAGAAAAAAGATATTTAAATATCTTATGTTTAGGTTCCGCATTTAGATATCTTT
>JGI26082J51739_10000165_pt1 | contig 38733 bp, 38 predicted proteins | sample SaaInl5LU_22_DNA_FD_51739 | JGI IMG/M metagenome (IMG submission 51739)
GGGCGGCTCGCCCAGCAACTCCCCCTCAAGCGCGATCATGGGGGGCTGATCGGCCAGCACCGAGATCGCCCAGCTTCGGCCCATCGGACCTGTGACGGTGAAATCGCCCGCCCGTTCGATCACGATTGTCTGCACGGCCGGATCGGCGGGATCTGCGGGGAGATCCCCGATATCGGTCACAATGCCGATGCTGCCTGGTTCACCATAGGTGCGAAAGGTCATGCGCGCGCCTTGCGGCACCTCGAATCGCTCGGCCAAGATCTCGTTGAGATAAAGCGAGGGCAGGCCGGTATAAAGCGGCGGCTCGATCCATGCCTCCCATGATGGGCCAGAGGCGGCGGCCGTGCCGGGGCCGATGCCCACCGTTTCGCCGATATCGCTGACGCGACCCAGCGTGCCAAAGGCCAGTGCCATGACAAAGGCAGTGGCCGCGATATAGCGCAGCGCAAATGGGTCTTGGCGCGACAGGCGCAGATCGGGGGCGGGTGCTTGCGCATTTTGGGTGCGCGCTGCCATTTGGCGCAGATGCGCGGCCCAAACGCCCTGTGCGCCGGGGTCATCGGCACCGATGGCCGGCTGATCCAACAGCGCCGAGATCGGCCGCCCCGGCAGCGTGGCGTCCAGCCGGGCCAAAGCCTCGGCGCGGCTTGGCATGCGGAAGATCTTGAAAGCGCGTACCATGGCCACGGCAAGCGCCACGGCGATCACGCCCAGTGTGATCAGCACCGCAAGCGGTGGTGCAGCAGCGCCAAAGCCAAAGGCAAACAGCGCGAGCGCCAGCATGGCGATGGTCCAGACCGGCCAAAAGGCACGGGTCACACCCTCTGCCATCATGGCCGCGCGCGTCATGCGCAATGGCCAGATCAGGCGCGTCAGCGCGGGCGTGCTGGGGCTGGTCTTGGTCATGGTCCCTTTCGGGGGCGATTTGCCCCGTGGGCCTATACCCACGAGGGAACTGTATCTCGGTTTATGATCTCGTCAAATGTCGGGCGTGCCCGAATGACGGCGAATTGATCGGCTTTGACCATGACTTCGGGGATCAAGGGCCGCGTATTGTATTCGCTGGCCATCACCGCCCCATAGGCACCCGCGCTGCGAAAGGCGACCAAATCGCCCGCGGCGACGGGGGTCATCTGGCGCTGTTTGGCAAAGGTATCGCCGGTTTCACAGACCGGGCCAACAACGTCGAAGGGCCGTTGTTCCAGACCCGGTGCGGGTTCTGTGACCGGCACGATATCGTGCCATGCGCCATACATGGCGGGGCGCACCAGATCGTTCATCGCCGCGTCAAGGATCAAGAAATCCCGCCCCTCGCCCTCTTTCACATAGACGACCGAGGAGACGAGCAACCCGGCATTGCCCGAGATGAGGCGACCCGGCTCGATCTCGACCTCGACACCCAGATCGCCCACGACGTCGCGGATAAGCGCGCCATACTCGGTAGGCAGCGGCGGTGCGGTATTGTTACGCTCATAGGGGATGCCCAGCCCGCCACCCAGATCGAGGCGGCGGATATCATGCCCCTGCGCGCGCAACAAAAGCGTCAGATCGCGCACTTTCTCATAGGCTAGGCGGAACGGCTCAAGATCGGTCAACTGGCTGCCGATATGCACATCGATGCCGATGACCTCGATCCCCGGCAGTGACGCGGCCAAGGCATAGACGGCGGGCGCCTTGGCGATCGGGATGCCGAACTTGTTCTCGGATTTGCCGGTGGCGATTTTCTCATGCGTCTTGGCATCGACATCGGGATTGACCCGCACGGTGATCGGCGCGCGCAGGCCAAGGCCATGTGCCACCTCGGACAGCGCGATCATTTCGGGTTCGCTTTCGACGTTGAATTGCCGAATGCCGCCCGTCAGCGCCATATGCATTTCTTCGCGCGTCTTGCCGACCCCGGAAAAGACGATCCGCTCACCCGGCACGCCAGCGGCGCGCGCGCGCAGATATTCGCCGCCCGAGACCACATCCATCCCCGCGCCCAGACCCGCCAGATGCGCGATCACCGCTTGGTTGGAATTCGACTTCATCGCAAAGCACACAAGGTGATCGAGACCTGCCAGCGCCTCTTCGAACAGGCGATAGTGGCGCGTCAGCGTGGCGCAGGAATAAACATAAAAGGGCGTGCCAACCATCGCCGCGATCTGCGGGATCGGAACATCCTCGGCGTGGAGGATGCCGTTGCGGTAAAGAAAATGGTCCATTGCATATGCCCTGACAGATCGCCGTGGGGGCAGGTAGCACGGCTGCGCCCCGCATCAAAGAGGCTGGACGCCGCTGCATTCCCCGCTAGGCTCCGCCACTGGCGAAAAGGGAGGGAAACACCCATGGCAAAGACCGTTATCATCGAGGCCCCCGGCGGGCCGGAGGCTTACAAGATCGTTGACCGCCCCGTGGGCGAACCGGGCCCCGGCGAGATTCGCATCCGTCACCATGCCTGCGGCTTGAACTTCATCGACGTTTATCAGCGCAGCGGTCTTTATCCGCTGCAAATGCCCCATGCCATGGGCATGGAAGGTGCAGGCGTGATCGAGGCCGTGGGCGCGGGTGTGACCCATCTCAAGGTTGGTGATCGCGCTGCCTATGCCTCCATGCCGCCCGGTGCCTATTGCGAGGCGCGCGTGATCAAGGCCGATCAGGTCTGCCCCCTGCCCGATGGTATCTCCTTCGAGGAAGGGGCGGCGATGATGCTCAAGGGTCTGACGACCCAATATCTGTTCCGCCGCACCACGCCGATTGCCAAGGGCGACACGGTGCTGTTTCACGCCGCTGCCGGTGGTGTTGGGCTTTTTGCCTGCCAATGGGCGAAAAGCGAGGGTATCCGCCTGATCGGCACGGCAGGCACGGAAGAGAAATGCCAGCTTGCGCGCGATCACGGGGCGGAGGCGTGCGTCAATTACCGCGATGGCGATTGGGTGGCCAAGGTGCGCGAATTGACCGGTGGGCGCGGTGTCGATGTGGTGATGGATGCGGTGGGTCGCGATACCTTCGAGGGATCGCTTGATTGCCTGCGGCCCTTGGGCTTCATGATTTCCTTCGGCAATGCCTCGGGCCCGGTGCCGCCCTTCGATATCGGCCTTTTGGGCAAGAAGGGCTCGCTCAAGATCACGCGGCCGACGCTGTTCACCCATATCGCCGATCACGCCACCTGCCAGCAGATGGCGCGGGAGCTGTTCGCCAAGGTGCTTTCGGGCGATGTGAAAATCCGCATCGACCAGCGTTTTGCACTCGATCAGGTGGCCGAGGCGCACCGCGCGCTCGAGGCGCGGGCCACGACGGGCCAGACGATCATCTTGCCGTGACAGCCAAGGGGTGCGCCTTTGGGCGCACCCTCAGCTTGCGCGGCGCGCCAACAAAAACAGCGCCAAGGGAAGGCCAGCGCTCACCCCGATGCCATAGGTCACGGGGATGACCAGAAAAAACCAGCGATCGCCGCGCAGCCCCTCGACCACGGCCCAGATCGTCAGCGTGATGGCGGCGATGGTCAGATCATAGACCAGCGCCCTGGTGGCGTCATTGACCCACCATGCATCGATCATCGGCCCAAGCGCCCAGCCATGCTCGGTAAACCACGCGTAGAAATAGCTCCACGGTAGGATGGTGCCGATGATGACAAGGGCGAGATAGACAAGGCGTAGGGGGGTCATGTTGCAGCTCCGGCTTTGGTTATGGGCAGACCTAGCACATCACGTCGCTTGGGCGAATCCTGCCCTGCGACACCGTGCTGCGGCGTCTTGATTGACCCGGGGCGCGCGCTCCAATACGCATTCACGAAACAATATTGCGCAAGCTGCGGCCCAAGCGGTCCTGACGGGAGCCAGGGAAGAACATGTCCGAGACGATACGCGAAAGCATGGATTATGATGTGGTGATCGTGGGTGCGGGGCCTGCGGGCCTGTCGGCGGCGATCCGGCTGAAACAGATCGACCCCGATCTGTCGGTCGTGGTGCTGGAAAAGGGCTCGGAGGTCGGCGCGCATATCTTGTCGGGGGCTGTGCTTGATCCGGTCGGTTTGAACCAGTTGATCCCCGATTGGAAAAAGCGCGGCGCGCCCGTGACAGTGCCGGTCAAGAGCGACAGCTTCTACATGCTGGGCGAGGGGGGTGGCATCCGCATTCCCAACGCGGTCATGCCGGGGCTGATGAATAACCACGGCAATTACATCGTCTCGATGGCCAATCTCTGCCGCTGGATGGCCGAACAGGCCGAGGCGCTGGGCGTCGAGATTTTCCCCGGCATGTCATGTTCTGCGCTGGTTTACGGCGAAAACGGCGAGGTTGCCGGTGTCGTCGCGGGCGAGTTCGGCAAAAACCCCGACGGCACACCTGGCGATGCCTATGAGCCGGGGATGGAGCTACGCGGCAAATACGTCATGCTGGGCGAGGGCGTGCGCGGATCGCTGACCAAGGAAGTGCTGGCCAAATACGATCTGCAACAGGGGAAATGCCCGCAGAAATTCGGCCTTGGCATGAAAGAGATCTGGGAGATCGACCCCGAGAAGCACCGCGAAGGTAAGGTGGTGCATACGATGGGCTGGCCCTTGGGCAGCAATGCTGGCGGCGGATCTTTCATCTATCATCTTGATAATAATCAGGTTTATGTGGGCTTTGTGGTTCACCTGAACTACGAGAACCCGCATCTTTACCCCTACATGGAATTCCAGCGCTTCAAGCATCACCCGATGGTGGCTGAACTGCTCAAAGGCGGAAAGCGCATCGCCTACGGCGCGCGCGCGATTTCCGAGGGCGGCTGGCAGTCGATGCCAAAGGCCGTGGCACCCGGCGTGGCGATCTTGGGCTGCGGCGTGGGTCTGGTGAACGTGCCGCGCATCAAGGGCAACCATAACGCGATGCTGTCGGGCATGGCTGTGGCCGAAGCTGCGGCCCGCGCCATCGCCGCGGGTCGTGCAGGCGATGAGCTGGGCGATTACGACGATTACCTGCATAAATCGGGGCCGATCGCCAAAGACCTCAAGCCCGTGCGCAACGTCAAACCGCTCTGGTCGAAATACGGGCTCATGGGTGGCTTGGCCTTTGGCGGTCTGGACATGTGGACCAACAGCCTGTTGGGCTTTTCCTTCTTCGGCACGTTGCGCCACGGCAAATCCGATGCCGCCGCCACCGGCAAGGCGGCCGATCATACGCCCATCGACTATCCCAAGCCCGATGGTGTGCTGAGCTTTGACCGGCTGACCAATGTCAGCTTCTCGATGACCAATCACGAGGAAAGCCAGCCCGCGCATCTGACGCTCAAGGATGCCAGCGTGCCGATCAAGGTGAACCTGCCCGAATATGCGGAGCCCGCGCAGCGCTATTGCCCGGCGGGGGTCTACGAGGTGGTGGGCACCGGGCCCGAGGCGCGCTTCGTGATCAATTTCCAGAACTGCGTCCATTGCAAGACATGCGACATCAAGGATCCGTCGCAAAACATCCATTGGACGGTGCCGCAAGGTGGCGACGGGCCCAATTACCCGAACATGTGATCGGATCTGGGTGAGAAAGATGCGCGGCGCGGCTTGGGCGCATTGCCCTTGGCCTGCGCCGGGCCTAGTCTTTGTCCCCTAACGGGGAGTTTTCTTCATGCGCCGCCCTTTGCTTGCCGCTTTGCCGCTCATCATCGGTCTTGGGTTCGGGCAAGCCGCCCTTGCACAAGAAAAAGGGCCGGGCCTTGCCGGGTCCTACCTCGCAGCACGGGCTGCCGTTTTGGAGGGCAATCACCGCGTCGCGGCGGTCTATTTTGAAAACGCGCTTGCCGCCGATCCCGGAAATCCGGTCCTGATCGGCAATGCGATCTTCGCCAATGCCGCATTGGGCCAATGGATGCGCGCCGAGACCATCGCCGAAATGTTGCCGTTCGAAAATGACGGTGGGCAGGAATTGGTCAATCTTGTCAGAATGGTGCGTGGCATGGCCACGGGCGATCTGGTTGGTGTTCGCGCCGCGATCGAAGCGGGACGAGGCGCTGGGCCACTGATCGACGATTTGGCGATGGGTTGGATCTATTTGGGTGAGGGCGACATGCGTCGTGCGACGGATGCCTTTATGGCGGTCGCATCCGATGAAAGCGTGGCCGATATCGCCTATACCCATCTGGCCTATGCGCGTGCGGCGGTCGGTGATTTCGAAGGTGCCGATGCGATCTTGTCGGGCGAGGCCTTTGGCCCCTTGGCGGCCAGCACGCGCGCGATCCGCGCCCGCGCCGAGGTTTTGGTACAACTCGACCGGCGGGATGACGCGCTGGAGCTGTTGGATTTCTACACCAATGTGGTGCCTGACCCAGCCATGTTGGCCTTGCGCGCAAGGATCGCGGCGTCTGCGGCACCTGCGGGTTACGGCTTTATCACGACCGCCCAACAAGGCGTGGCCGAGGTTTTCTACGGCATCGCGCGCGCCTTGGGTGGTGAAGGTGGCTCAGGCACGCTGCCGTTGCTTTATGCCCGCGCCGCGCATGGGATCGACCCTGCCCATTCAGAAGCGCTGATCTTGGCCGGAGAGTTGCTGCGCGATGCAGGGCAATACAGCCTTGCCGCCGACACCTATGTCGAAGTCGGCGCGGATGACCCGCAATTCGTCGATGCCCAGCTTGGCCGCGCCGATGCCTATTTCGAGGATGGCCGCGAAGAGGCCGCCGTGGGCGTGCTACGCGATTTGGCCGCCCAGCATCCCGCCCTTGCAACTGTACAAGCCGCCTTGGGTGATGCGCTGCGCCGCACGGATCGGTGCGCCGAAGCGGTTACGGCTTATACCGCTGCGCTCGACCTCGTGGATATCACGCAATCGCGTTATTGGTTTCTCTATTACACGCGCGGGATCTGCTTCGAGACACTTGACGATTTCACGGGCTCTGAGGCTGATTTTCGCCAGGCGCTGGTCCTGAACCCCGAGCAGCCGCAGGTGTTGAATAATCTCGGCTACTCGTTGGTCGAACAGCGCCGTAATCTCGATGAGGCTTTGGGCATGATCGAGCGCGCAGTCGTGGCAAGACCGGATTCGGGCTATATCGTCGACAGTCTTGGCTGGGTTCTCTATCGGCTCGGCCGTTTCGATGAGGCCGTCGCGCCGATGGAACGCGCCGTGGCACTTTTGCCGACCGACCCGATCATCAATGATCATCTGGGCGATGTCTACTGGATGGTCGACCGCAAGCGCGAAGCGCAGTTCCAATGGCAGCGCGCGCTGAGCTTCGATCCAGAGGAGGCCGATGCAATCCGGATTCGGCGCAAGCTGGAGATCGGCCTGTATCGTGTGCTGGAAGAAGAGGGCGGGGTGGGCGAGACGCAGTGAAGCAATTCGCCCCCGCCAAGGTCAATCTTGCGCTGCATGTCACGGGGCGGCGGGCGGATGGCTATCATCTGCTCGATTCCGTTGTCGTTTTTGCGGCTGCGGGTGACTGGCTCACGATTGCGCCCGCCGAGCGGCTATCGCTGCGCGTCAGTGGCCCGCGCGCCGCGGGTGTGCCAGATGATGGGCGTAACCTGATCTGGCAGGCGGCGGAATTGCTGGGGCCGGGGTTGGGAGCGGCGGTCACGCTCGAAAAACATTTACCCGCCGCTGGTGGGATCGGTGGCGGTTCGGCTGATGCGGCGGCGGCCTTGCGTGGCTTGGCAGCACTTTGGGGCTGTGCCCTGCCCGATGCCGGGGCCGTGTTGTCCTTGGGGGCGGATGTGCCTTTGTGCGTGTTCGGGCAGCCTGCGCGCATGGCGGGCATCGGCGAAGACATCACGCCCCTGCCACCCTTGCCGCCGCTTTGGCTGGTCTTGGTCAATGCGGGCGTCGCCGTGCCGACAGGGCCGGTTTTCAAGGCCCTCGCAGGCGCCGATAACCCGCCTTTGCCCATCATCCCGCCGCAGGGCTGGCCCAATGCCACAGGGCTGGCCCAATGGTTGGCGCAGACCAGGAATGATCTTGAAGGTCCGGCCTGTACGCTCGTGCCACAGATCGCGGAGGTGATCGGGGCGATCGCCGCGCAAAAAGGCTGTCTCTTGGCGCGCATGTCCGGGTCGGGCGGCACCTGTTTTGGCCTTTTCGCCACGGCGCAATCGGCCCGCGCAGCGGCGGCAGCGCTGAGCGCGCAAGACCCCGCATGGTGGGTGCAGGACGCAGCCGTTCTAGGCTAGGCGCGCCACAACGTAATCGGCCAGATCATGCATCATGTCGCGCAGCGGGTGATCGGGCAAAACCGTGAGTGCCTCTTGCGCGCGGGCCGACCAGCCGAAAGCCTCGGAGCGGGTTTCGTCCAGCGTGCCATGGCTGCGCAACAGCGCCAGCGCGTGGTCCAGATCACCCTCTTGCTGATCGCCTTTCTCGATGGTGCGCTGCCAAAAGGCGCGCTCTGTTTCATCGGCGCGCGCGATGGCACGGATCACCGGCAGTGTCAGCTTGCGCTCGCGGAAATCATCGCCGGTATTCTTGCCGATCACCCCGTCGCTGCCGCCCCAATCGAGCAGGTCGTCAGCCATCTGAAAAGCGATACCCAGCCCATCGCCATAGACGGCCAGCGCGCGTACCTCGGCCTCGGGGCGCTCGGCGATGACGCCGCCAACCTCGCAGGCGGCCTCGAACAAAGCGGCGGTCTTGCCACGGATGACCTGAAGATAAGTGTCCTCAGAGGTGGCGATATTCATTGCGGCGCTCAGTTGTAGCACCTCACCCTCGGCGATCACGGCAGCGGCGTTGGACAAGATCGATAGAACCCGCAGATTGCCGGGCTCCACCATCAATTGAAAGGCGCGGGCAAAAAGGTAATCGCCCACCAAGACCGATGATTTATTGTCCCAAAGGAGATTGGCGGTAGGTCGCCCGCGCCGCTTTTGGCTTTCATCCACGACATCGTCATGCAGAAGCGTCGCGGTGTGGATGAATTCGACCGTTGCGGCCAGCTTGTGATGCGCATCGCCCTCATAGCCGCAGAGCTTGGCTGCGGCCAAGGTCAGCATGGGGCGTACGCGCTTGCCGCCCGCCTCGACCAGATGGGCTGTCACCTCGGGGATGCGGGGCGCGTGTTTGGAGGCCATCCGCGCGCGGATCAACGCATCGACCGCGATCAGATCGGGGCCAAGTGCCGCCTGCATGCGCTCATTCGGCTTTGTGGCTGCATTATCGAGGCTCATGCGCCGGATCCTTCCCCTATCCCTGTCTCGACAAGTGCCGCAGCTCTACCTACATCTGAGAAATGCTGGAAATCATGCGCAGCACCGACCCGACCGAGATTGCCTTCGCCTCGGCGCTTTTGTCCGGCGAGGATATAGAGGTCTTCGTGCTGGACGTCCATATGAGCGTACTCGAAGGGTCTATCGGCATTTTGCCGCGGCGCATGCTGGTGCGGCGTGTGGATGCGGAACGTGCGCGGATCGTGCTGCGCGACAACGCCCTTCCGGTGAGCGAATGATGCTGGACGCGACAACGCGCGATGCCTTCTTGGGGGGGCGCGTGGTCTTGCGCCAGCCCCGCGACGGCTATCGCGCGGCGACCGATCCGGTTTTTCTGGCCGCAGCCTGCCCGGCCAAGTCTGGCGATCATGTGCTTGAGCTTGGCTGTGGTGTGGGTGCGGCGGCGCTTTGTCTGGCCGCGCGTGTGGCGGGGGTGCAGGTCTTGGGGGTCGAGCGTCAGGCGGATTATGCCACACTTGCCTGCGAAAATGCCGCTGTGGCCGGTGCCGATCTGCGCATCGTGCAGGCCGATCTGGCCGATTTGCCCGCGGATTTACGGCAGATGCAGTTTGATCATGTGATCGCCAACCCGCCCTATTTCGGTGCAGGCGCGGGATCGCGCGCCAAGGATGCCGGGCGCGAGGCCGCTAATCGCGAAGTCACACCGCTGGCCGATTGGATCGGGGTTGCGCGCGCGCGGCTCAAGCCAGGTGGCTGGCTGACGCTGATCCATCTGGCCGAGCGTTTGCCCGATTGTTTGGGCGCGCTTGCGACGGGCTTTGGCGCGGTCGCGGTCTTGCCCTTGCAACCGCGTGCCGGGCGCGCGGCCAGCCGCGTGGTGATCCGCGCACGCCGCGCGGCGCGTACGCCATTCACCCTGCTTGCGCCATTTCTTATACATGAAGGGGCCGCCCATGGCGCCGATGCGCCCGATTACACCGCACAGGCCCAAGCCGTGCTGCGCGAAGGGGCGGCGCTGCGCTTTCCGGGCGATGATTGATAAAGCGCAATGCATTTTTCCGCACGGTTTTGCGTGACACGACTCGGGTTCCGTGGTGGACTTGTCATGTGACTGTCATCAATGAGGAGAAATTGCCTATGTCGCTTGGCTCTCATCTGCAGGAACTCAAGAAAAAGCACGCCAATCTCGCTGAAAAGGTCGAGCAGGCACAGCGCAGCCCGGGGATCGATGATCTGAAGGTGCGTGAGTTGAAGAAGGAAAAGCTGCGCCTGAAGGAAGAGATTTCGCGTCTGGCCAACTAAACGCGGTCTTTTGCATCAGCCTTGCATTTGGCGAAGGGCGGCCTTGCCATTTTCGCGGCTACTCAGGTCATGAAGTCTGACCTATCTCGGGGGCAAGGGAAGAACACATCCCACCGAGAGGATCAGACGGATGGATAGCTTTGCACTGACACACGAGATGCGCTTGAAGATCGCGGCAGCGCGTACCGAATGCGCCCAGTATTTCTGGAGCCAACTCATGAGCCTGTTCGCGCGTCGCGCCTAAACCACGCGCATGGCAATCAATGAAAAGGCCGGGGTCATGCGCCCCGGCCTTTCGTATTGTCGCCTACCGGACCAAGTTCAGACGAAGAACTGCGCCCCATTGGCCGAGATCGTCGCGCCATTGATAAAGCCCGCATCCTCAGCCGCAAGGAAGGTCACGCAGCGCGCGATTTCCGAGGGTTCCCCCAAGCGGCCCGCAGGGATGCCCGCGATGATCTTCTCGCGCACCGACTCGTCGATCGCCATGACCATTTCGGTGGCGATATAGCCCGGGCAGATCGCATTGGCGGTGATGCCGAATTTCGCACCTTCCTGCGCCAGCGATTTCACGATGCCCAGATCGCCCGCCTTGGTCGCGGCATAGTTGACTTGCCCTGCCTGACCTTTCTGGCCGTTGATCGAAGAGATCACGATCACGCGGCCGAATTTACGATCGCGCATGCCCGACCAGACGGGATGAACGGTGTTGAACACGCCGGTCAGATTGGTGTCGATGACCTCTTTCCACTGCGCAGGGGTCATGCGGTGGAACATCGCGTCGCGGGTGATGCCCGCATTGGCGACGACTGTGTCGATGGGGCCAAGATCGGCCTCGACCTGCGCGATACCCGCCTTGGAGGCGTCGTAATCGGCGACATCCCATTTATAGGTCTTGATACCGGTCGCTTGGGTAAAGGCCGCGGCCTTTTCATCATTGCCGGCATAGGTGGCGGCGACCGCATATCCTTGGGCTTGCAGGGCCTTGGAAATGGCCTCGCCGATGCCGCGGCTGCCGCCGGTGACGAGTGCTACTCTTGCCATGGGTCTCCTCCAGTTTGGCCTCAATCTTGGTAATGGTGTTACGATTATCTCAATCTTTACGCAACAATATTACGCGCGGCAATCTGACCGATGTGGATATGAAAAGGGCGCCCAAAGGCGCCCAAATCTATCCGCCATTTCAGGGGCGCTCGATGCACATGGCCACGCCCATGCCGCCGCCGATGCACAGCGTGGCAAGGCCGCGCTTGGCGCCACGGCGCTGCATCTCGAACAAAAGCGTGTTGAGAACGCGCGCGCCCGATGCGCCGATCGGGTGACCGATGGCGATTGCGCCGCCATTGACGTTCACGATGGCCGGATCCCAGCCCATGTCCTTGTTCACGGCGCAAGCCTGCGCGGCGAAGGCTTCGTTGGCCTCGACCAGATCAAGGTCATCGACCGTCCAGCCCGCTTTCTCCAGCGCCTTGCGGCTGGCATAGATCGGCCCCACGCCCATGATCGTCGGGTCAAGCCCGGCGGTGGCGTAAGAGGCGATGCGCGCCAAGGGCTCGATCCCGCGGCGCTCGGCTTCATCCGCCGACATCAGCAGCGTCGCGGCCGCACCATCATTCAACCCCGAGGCATTTCCGGCCGTGACCGAGCCGTCCTTGGTGAAGGCCGGGCGCAGCTTGCCCATGGCATCGACCGTGGCGCCGTGGCGGATATATTCATCGGCATCGACCACGATATCGCCCTTGCGGGTGGAAATCGTGAAGGGCGTGATCTCATCGGCGAATTTACCCGCCTTTTGCGCGGCTTCGGCCTTGTTTTGGCTGGCGACGGCGAATTCATCCTGCATGTCGCGGCTGATCTGCCATTGCTGGGCGACATTCTCGGCGGTTTGGCCCATGTGGTAGCCGTTGAAGGCATCCCAAAGACCGTCGCGGATCATGGTGTCGATATAGGACATATCACCCATCTTCTGGCCTTGGCGCAGCATGGCGGCGTGGGGCGACATCGACATATTCTCTTGGCCGCCTGCCACCACGATCGCGGCATCGCCCAGCATGATATGCTGCGCACCCAGCGCCACGGCGCGCAGGCCCGAGCCACAAACCTGATTGATGCTCCAAGCGGCGGCTTCCTTGGGCAGGCCTGCATTGATATGCGCCTGACGCGCCGGGTTCTGGCCCTGCGCGGCGGTCAGCACTTGGCCGAGGATGGTTTCGCTCACATCCGCCTTGTCGATACCCGCGCGGGCGACGACCGCTTCGATCACGGCGCGCCCCAGGTCATGGGCGGGTGTATTGGCGAAAGACCCCAGAAAGCTACCGACCGCAGTGCGCGCGGCAGAGGCGATGACGACATTGGTCATGAAAATCCCTTTCGTGAACGACACGCACCCCGACACGGGGGGCAGCGCATGGATTCGCTGTGTCAGGGAGGTGTTAGCCGCGCAAGCCCCCGGATTTCAACGGACACGGTGTCTCAGCCGGAAATTGGCCCCTATCGGTGGTGTGTGGGTCTAGGTTTTGGCCGCATGCTTCCACGGTGGGGTGATGCTGGGAACAGCGAAATAGTAGCCTTGCAGGCAATCGACACCTGCGCTGGCCAGCCAAGCCGCCTCCGCGTCGGTTTCGACGGCTTCGACGACGACGATCATGTCGAAATGCCGCCCAAGCGAGATTAGCGCGGCACAGAGCACTTGGTTATCCGGGTCGGTATCGACATTGCGTGAGAACTGACCGTCGATCTTGATGATGTCGAAGCAGAACCGCCGCAAATGGCGAAACGCGGTCTGGCCTGCGCCGAAATCATCCAAAGCGAAGCTGACGCCTTTATCTTGCAATGTTTCCATGAAGGCTTGCACGATTTCTGGCATTTGCATGGCCGATGTTTCGGTAATCTCGAGGATCAGCCGATGCACGATATCGGGTTGCAGGCGGATGGCGCGCTGCAGCGTGCGCATCCAGTCGGGATAGCCGATCGAGCGCGCCGACATATTGATCGAGAGGCGCAGCGCCGGGTTCGCGCGCAATGCCGACAGGCCAAGTCGCAGGGCGGCGCAATCGATCAGGCGGCCCAGATCTTGTTCTTCCACCACGGTGATGAAATCGCGCGCGGGGATGACGCGCCCGGTGTCGTCGAGCAGGCGGATTAACCCCTCGTAAAAGGCGACGCCGCGCCCATCGGCGCGCATGACCGGCTGATAGGCCAAAAGCGCATCGCCGCGTTCAAGGGCATGCCGTACCATTTCCAACGTGCCGCGATCACGCTGGCTGATCGCAGCATCCAGAGGGCTGCCTAAACCCGGCTCCACCGGTTTCCTGCGGAAATGGCCCATCATATCCTCATGCGAAGCAATTCGCTTGCTGTCATGCAGCCTGCGCACTTAAGGAATGATGAAACCTTGCATTTGCTTCCAATTGGCGGGGGATTTCCCAATGTCTGACGCTGGCCGCTGCACATGGTGCGGTACCGATCCGCTTTATGTCGCCTATCACGACACCGAATGGGGCGTGCCCGAGCGCGATGGCCGCGCGCTGTGGGAAAAGCTGGTGCTGGATGGGTTTCAGGCCGGGCTGTCGTGGATCACGATCTTGCGCAAGCGCGACGCGTTTCGTGCCGCTTTCGCGGGCTTTCATCCCGAGGTGATCGCGCGTTGGGGTGAAGATGACATTGCCCGGCTTTTGGCCGATCCCGGCATCGTGCGTCACCGCGGCAAGATCGAAGCCACGATCGGCAATGCGCGCGCCTATCTGGCGATCGAAGAAAAGACCGGATTTGCGCCGTTCATCTGGCGCTATGTCGATGATGTACCGCTTCAGAATACTTGGGCTGATCAAGCATCGGTGCCTGCGCAAACCGCGTTGAGCCAAGCCTTGTCAAAGGATCTAGGCCGCGCCGGTTTCCGGTTTTGCGGCCCCACGATCACCTATGCTTGGATGCAGGCCACGGGAATTGTGAATGATCACCTGACCAGCTGTCATCGGCACGCCGTGCTTCGTTGAGCTTGGGTTATGGCGCGCGGCCGAACCGCCGATATAGCCCGTCGAGCGTAAAAGCATCTTCGACTGATCCGTGGTCTTCGGGCATGAAATCGGGATCTTCGGGTAGGCAGCCGCGCCCACAGAATTGCCGCATCGTGCCGTTCACGCCATCGACGAACCACAACCGCCCACCCGGTGTGCCCACCCAACCATTCACGCCCAAGGCCATATCGCCCTCCACATCCTGGATCGAAGGCACCTCACCATCATAATCGACCGCATAGGCCGCATGGGTGTGCCATGATGAGACCACTTCCATCCCGTCTTCGATCGGCAGCGAGGCACAGGTGGCATGTCCGCCCCAACTGACCTTGGTCGAGGAATAGGCCCCATTTGGATGGCGCAGGATATAGCCGCAGACCTCGCGGTTGAAACGCACGGAAAGTGCGTTCATCGATTCCATCAAGGCGAGGACAAAAGCCGCTTCTTGGCCGCTTTGTGCGCGGGCAGCAGGCGCGATCAAAAGCGACAGGGCCACCGCGGCGGAGGAAAGAATTCGAAAAAACACGCGCGACAACCCATTTTCCAAGCCCGACCGCATGGATGATAAGGGGTTTTCCCGCACAATCCAGTGAAAGCGACCCGCTGCCACTGGACCCACGTCGCCGGGCGCTTATGTTGGAGGGCTTGACGTTCGTGTTTGCAGCCAAGAGGAGGACCGCGCGTGTCACGTATGGAATTCATCGATCCCAAAACGGCAACCGCCACCGGGGTGAGCGCGGCATTCACCGAGGATGCGGAAATTCAGCTTTGGCTCAAGCTGGGCCGGATGGCGTTTTTCTTCTGCATCTGGAGCGCGATGGTCATCCCCGTTGCGCTGATCTATTCGTTCCGCTTCTAACGGCGGCTCATGCCCGGTTCCGGCTGTGTTGCTGGACAAAGGCCGTGATCTCGGCCGCCGGGCGCGCACCGGTCAGTCGCGCGACCTCTTGCCCGTTTTGGAACAAGATCAGCGCGGGAATGCCCCTGATGCCATAGCGTTGGGCCGCATCGCCATTGACCTGCGTGTTGATCTTGGCCAGCCGCGCATGGGGTGTAAGCGCGCGGGCGGCTTTCTCGAACTCGGGGGCCATCGCGCGGCAAGGGCCGCACCAAGGTGCCCAGAAATCCACCAATAGCGGCAGGCTATCCTTGCGTTCGGCTTTGCGCAGGGTGGCGCTGTCGACCTCTTGCACCTTGGCCTCGGCCAGCTTGGCGCCGCATGTGCCGCATTTGGGATGCGCGCTGAGCCGCTCGGTAGGGACCCGGTTGGTCGTGCCGCAGGTCAGACAGGTGATGATATGGGACATGGCTGGCCCCTTTTGTGATTGCCGTCGTCAATTATTTGGGCCTGCATCATTGTGATGGCAAGCCCCATCGCGCGGGTGATCGCGCAAGAAAAAAGGCGCGCATTTCTGCGCACCTTTGTCTTTTGTCCAGATCGCAGGGCATGCGCCCCGCGCAGGCGTCTGGTTCAGACCAGAACGATATTGATCGCGGACTCGCGGCCGTCACGGCCGGACTCGACGTCGAAGGTGACCTTCTGGTCGTCCTTGAGGCTTGTGTGGCCCGAACGCTCGAGCGCGGAGATGTGGACGAAAACGTCCTTGCCGCCGCTATCGGGTGCGATAAAGCCGAAACCCTTGGTGCTGTTGAACCACTTCACGGTGCCATTGGCCATCGTGTTATCTCCTAACTGAAGGCTGCCCACGAGATGCGGCAGCTTGGCTTGGTCGGTCTGGATCGAAAGACTGACAGCCTGTTAGGGGAGACAGTGGTCGAAAAAGAATAACGTTCGCGAGGGACACATGGGGGTTATCGGCGCAAATAGCAAGCCTGAACTGCCGAACGCCGCGCTGTAGCGTGCGCCTTCAGTTGCACTGCGACTATCGGGTGCGCCTGAAGGCGCACCCGATAGCTTCCGTGTTCTTAGCGTGTGAATTTCTTGTATTTCAGGCGCTTAGGCTCTAGCGCGTCGGGGCCAAGGCGACGTTTCTTGTCGTCTTCATAGGCCGAGAAATCGCCCTCGAACCATTCGACATGCGCCTCGCCCTCGAAGGCGAGGATATGGGTGCAAAGCCGGTCGAGGAAGAAACGGTCGTGGCTGATGATCACCGCACAGCCCGCGAAATCCTCGAGCGCGTCTTCGAGCGCGCGCAGCGTCTCGACGTCGAGATCGTTGGTCGGCTCGTCCAGCAGCAGCACATTGCCGCCCGATTTCAGAAGCTTGGCCATGTGCACGCGGTTGCGCTCACCGCCCGAGAGCAAGCCCACCTTTTTCTGCTGGTCGCCGCCTTTGAAGTTGAAGGCCGAGCAATAGGCGCGGCTATTCATCGAGGCATCGCCCAATTCGATGATTTCGGCACCGCCCGAGATTTCCTCCCACACGGTTTTGGCCGGGTCGAGCGAATCGCGCGACTGGTCGACATAGGACAGCTTGACCGTATCGCCGAACTCGACCGAGCCGGAATCGGGTGTTTCCTGCCCGGTCAACATGCGGAAAAGCGTCGATTTCCCCGCACCGTTGGGGCCGATCACGCCGACGATCCCGCCGGGTGGCAGCGAGAAACTCAGGTCTTCGACCAACAGCCGGTCGCCATAGCCCTTTTTCAGATCGTTGATCTCGATCACCTTCGCGCCGAGGCGCGGGCCATTGGGAATGACGATCTGGGCGCGGGAAATCTTTTCCCGTTCGGATTGGTTGGCCATCTCTTCATAGGCGTTGATACGCGCCTTTTGCTTGGCCTGACGCGCCTTGGCACCGGCACGGATCCATTCCAATTCGCGCTCCAGCGTCTTTTGGCGCGATTTGTCCTCGCGGGCTTCTTGCTCGAGCCGCTTGGCCTTTTGTTCCAGCCAAGCCGAATAATTCCCCTCGTAGGGAATGCCGCGTCCGCGATCGAGTTCGAGAATCCAGCCCGTGATATCGTCAAGGAAATAACGGTCATGGGTCACGATCAGGATCGTGCCCTTGTATTCGATCAGGTGCTTTTGCAGCCAAGCGATGGTTTCGGCGTCGAGGTGGTTGGTCGGTTCGTCCAGCAGCAGCATCTCAGGCGCTTCGAGCAGCAGTTTGCAAAGCGCCACGCGACGGCGTTCGCCGCCCGAGAGCGTTGCCACTTCGGCATCGTCCGGCGGGCAGCGCAGCGCCTCCATCGCGATGTCGACTTGGCTGTCGAGATCCCACAGGTTCTCGGCGTCGATTTCGTCTTGCAGGCTGGCCATTTCGTCGGCGGTCTCGTCCGAGTAATTCATCGCCAGTTCGTTGTAGCGGTCGAGCTTGGCCTTTTTGGTGCCGACGCCGAGCATGACATTGTCACGCACATTCAGGCTTTCATCGAGCTGCGGCTCTTGCGGCAGGTAACCCACGCGCGCGCCCTCGGCCGCCCAAGCCTCACCGCTGAAATCTGTGTCGATGCCCGCCATGATCCGCATCAAGGTCGATTTACCCGAGCCGTTGACGCCGACGACGCCGATTTTCACACCGGGCAGAAAGTTCAGGCGGATATTTTCAAAGCATTTCTTGCCGCCCGGATAGGTCTTGGAAACGCCATCCATGTGATAAACATACTGGTAGGAGGCCATGTGCCGCTCCGTTGTCTGATCCGAGGTTTGTAAGCCATCTAGTCGCTTCGGGGCCGATGGGCAATCCGGGCTGGGCGTCGGCGCGTTGACTATGGGCCATCAAGGCCGCATCAAGGTGCGCCAACGCCCCTTGAACAAAGCCGCACCCGCCCTTGCGTTCTGATTTACCCATTGCACGTGCAGGCCAGACCATTGGCCTTTTCGGCGGATCATTCGATCCGGCCCATCCCGGCCATCTGCATGTCAGTCGCGAGGCGCTCAAGCGCTTTGGGCTCGATCGCGTCTGGTGGTTGGTCAGCCCCGGCAATCCGCTCAAGCCCAAGGGACCGGCCCCTTTGGCACAGCGTTTGGCGGCGGCCCATGCGCTGGTCGATCATCCCCGCATCATCGTCACCGATATCGAGGCGCGGATCGGCACGCGCTATACCGCCCAGACCATCGCAGCGTTGCAAGCGCTTTACCCCGGCGTCCGGTTCGTATGGCTGATGGGGGCCGATAATCTGGCCCAGTTCCATCGCTGGCAAGATTGGCAAGAGATCATGGCGCGCGTGGCGGTGGGTGTTCTGGCCCGCCCCGGCAGCAGGATCGCGGCACGCACGGCCAAGGCGGCCAGTATTTTTCGCCATGCGAAATTACCCGCCGAGGCGGCGCATCTTTTGGCGCATCGCGCGCCGCCTGCGTGGTGTTTCGTCAATCTGCCGATGATCGACGCCTCATCCAGCGCAATCCGCGCGCGGGGAGATTGGTAGCGCTCAGCGCTTGTCGCGCAGTGCCAAAGTCGCAAGGCCCGACAAAAGCAAGATCGCAAGCCCTGCCAAGGTCAGCCCATCGGGCAGCGTGCCGAATACCGCCCAGCCAAGCGCCGTGGCCGCGACCAGTTGGAAATAGACGAATGGGGCCAGCCGCGATGCAGGGGCCATGCGCAGCGCGATGATCAAGAAAAGATTGCCCAGCATCGAGCCAAAGGCCGAGCCAAAGGTCAGCGCGGTGATGCGTGCCTCGAAGCTGGGCAGTGCCAACAGCCCGAAGGGCGCCAATGCCAGCGCGCCTACGACCAATTGGCTGAGCAATAGCGCGCCGGGATGGGCGATGCCCGACAGCCAGCGCGAGGTGGTCAAGAACCCACCGTAAAAAAGCCCTGCCAAAACGGCAAAGCCGAGACCCGGCGTCATGCCAAAGCCCGGGCGAACCACCAGCAAAACGCCACAAAAACCCAAGAGCAAAAGTACGACTCTCAGGGGCGAAAACCCCTCCCTGAGCAGCCACGCCGACAGCACATAGGCCAAGATCGGCCCGATGAAGAAGGCCCCGAAGACATCGGCGATGGGTTCGGTCCTCAGCGCGGTCAGGATCGACAAGATCCCCCCTGCCAAAAGCAACCCGCGCAGCCAGATCCGCCAATCGGCAAACAGCGCCAACGGCATGATCCGGGCCACGAAGGGCAAGATCATCACCGCCCCGAGGGTAAAGCGGCTCCATGCGGTGAAAACCGGTGCAACGCCTGCCTCGCCCAAGAGCTTGCCCGCCGTATCCCCTGCCGGGATCAGCGTCATCGCCAGCAGCATAAGGGGAAGGGCCCGAAGGACATCACGTTGCATGCGCCCTGTTATCTTATCGCTTTGGGCGCGAAAAGCACTGTCCTCGCAGAGGGTTGAACCGACAAACACTTGAGCGTGAGGCCCGGCTGCAGTTTAGTCCGATCAAAGTTCGCGCAAATGGTGCCTTGATGTCGTCGCGTCGTGCATTCCTGTCTGGCCTTGCCGCTTTTGCGGCCACTCCCGGCATGGCGGCGGCGCCTGCTGCATCGCTGCGCCCGATGATGCGCCCGGCGACGCTTTCGGCAGAGCCTGTCCCCTCGGCGCGCCAGCTGATCGCCGAGGCGGCCATTGGCGGGCGCGTGGGCTTTGTTGTGGCCGATGCCGCGACAGGCACCGTGCTTGAGGGAATGAACCCGTTTTTCCCATTACCGCCCGCCTCGGTCACCAAGGCTGTGACCTGCAGCTATGCGCTTGAGCGGCTTGGCCCTGACTATCGGTTCGAGACCCGCATCATCGCCGACGGCACGATCAGCAATGGGCAATTGAACGGTGATCTATGGCTGGTCGGATCGGGTGATCCGACCTTTGACACTGACAGTCTGGCGGGCATGGCCACGGCTTTGCGCGCGCAGGGTCTGCGCGAAGTGACGGGGCGCTTGATGGTCGCCGATGGCGCGTTGCCCTCGATTTTCGAGGTTGATCCCTCGCAGCCGCCGCATGTGGGCTATAACCCTGCGATCTCGGGTCTGAACCTGAATTTCAACCGGGTGCATTTCGAATGGGTGCGGCAGGCGGGCGATTATGCCATCGCATTGGATGCACGTTCTGAGACGCTGCGCCCTGCGGTGCAGATCGCCCGGATGCGGATCGCTGATCGTCGTGATCCCGTCTATACCTATGAGGCGATTGACGGGCGCGATCATTGGACCGTGGCGCGCGAGGCCTTGGGCGATCGCGGTTCGCGCTGGTTGCCGGTGCGCCGCCCCTCTGCCTATGCCGCAGAGGTTTTTCAGACATTGGCCCGCGCCGCAGGGATCAGTTTTCCGGATATCGCGCTTGCCCCTGCCGCCCCGGCGGGCGCGACGGTTCTGGTGGTTCATCAGAGCGAACCGATGGCGGTTGTCTTGCGCGATATGATGCGTTGGTCGACCAATCTCACGGCCGAGGTGGTGGGGCTGAAGGCGACGATGGCCGGTGGGCAAAGGCCCGATGATCTGGCGCAATCGGCCGGTGCGATGTCGGCATGGATGCGCGCGCGGCTTGGGGCGCGGCAGGCGGGCTTTGTCGATCATTCGGGCTTGGGCGATCAAAGCCGGCTCAGACCCCATGACATGGTCAGCGCGCTGGTCGCGGCCGGCCCTGCGGGTGCGTTGCGACAGATGATGCGCGCCCAGCCGATGCTGGACGGGCGCGGCAGGCCGATTGCCGATCACCCGGTTCAGGTCGCGGCAAAGACGGGGACGCTGAATTTCGTGTCTTCCTTGGCGGGCTATGCGCGCGGGCCAAGCGGGCGCGACCTCGCCTTTGCGATCTTTTGCGCCGATACCGTGCGGCGCGATGGCTTGAGCGAGGCGGAACGCGAACGCCCCGAGGGGGCGCGCCCTTACAACCAGCGCGCCAAGCGGCTGCAGCAGCAATTGATCGAGCGCTGGGCCACGCTCTACGCCTAGCGGGAGGCATCTGTCACTGAACTGAAACGGAATTGTCATGTCCATGTCACCGCGCTGGGGCAAGCGGGCGGCGCTGCCACCTGCACCGGAGAATTCCCATGCCCACCCGTTCACTTATTCTGACCTCGGCGCTTGCCATGCTTGCTGCCGCCCCTGCGCTTGCGCAGGAGATGAATTTCAACCGCATCGCATCCTTTCCAGTCGCGCTGAACACGCCGGAGGCCGATGAGACCTCGGCCGAGATCATCGCGGCCACCGGCGATGGCATGACGCTGATCTATTCCGACAGCCCGGCCGGTGTGATCGGCTTTATCGACATCACCGACCCCGCAAACCCGGTTGCAGCGGGCAGTTTCGCGCTGCCCAATGGTGAGCCGACGGCCGTCTCCGCGCTGGGGCAAACGGTGTTCGTGGCCGAGAATACCTCCGAGAACTACACCGCTCCTTCGGGCGTGTTGCATGCAATCGATGTGGGTAGCCGCAATGTGATCGCCTCGTGCGATCTTGGCGGTCAGCCCGACAGCACCGCCGTTGCCCCCGATGGCAGCTTCATCACCGTCGCCATCGAGAATGAGCGCGACGAGGATCTGGGCGAAGGCCGCGTGCCGCAGATGCCCGCAGGTTACCTGGTGATCCAGCCCTTGGGCGCCAATGGTGCGATGGATTGCGCCGCGCAGATCCGCGTTGATCTAACCGGGCTGACCGATATCGCGCCTGAGGATCCCGAGCCGGAATTCGTGGATGTGAACGCGCAGGGCGATATCGTCGTGACATTGCAGGAGAATAACCACATCGTCGTGGTCTCCTCGGCTGGTGACGTGCTGAGCCATTTCTCCGCCGGGTCGGTCACGCTCAACAATGTCGACACCGAGGAAGAGGGCGCGTTGCTATTCACCGACAGCTTGGCCGATATCCCGCGCGAACCCGATGCGGTGCAGTGGATCGACGCCAACCATGTCGTTATCGCCAATGAGGGCGATATGGATGGCGGCAGCCGCGGCTTTACCGTGTTCCATCGCGACGGCACCGAAGTGTTCGAGGCCGGCGCATCCTTTGAGCATGCCATCGTGCAGATCGGACATTATCCCGAAGAGCGTTCGGCCAACAAAGGTGTCGAGCCCGAGGGGATGGAAGTCGCCAATTTCGGTGGCGTGCCGATGATGTTCCTTTTGGCCGAGCGTGCCTCGGTCATCGGGGTCTATGACATGTCGAACCCCGCAGCGCCCGCTTTGGCGCAGCTTTTGCCCTCAGGCATCTCGCCGGAAGGCGCGATGGCGATCCCGGCGCGGAACCTGCTGGTCACGGCCAATGAATTCGATGGTCGCGAGGATGGTGCAGCACCTGCGCATGTGATGATCTACGAATATCAAAACGCACCCGCCGCCTATCCGCATCTGACCAGCGCAGGTATGGATGAACTGACCGGCTGGGGCGCGATCTCGGGTCAGGTGATGGCCGAGGATGGCACGATCTACGCCATTTCCGACAGCTTCTATGCCATGCAGCCCACGATCTTCCACATTGATGTCAGCCAGACGCCCGCGCGCATCGTCGACACGATCCGCGTAAAGCGTGAGGGTCAGCCCGCACAGCTGATGGATATGGAAGGCATCGCGCTTGATGGGAATGGCGGGTTCTGGATCGCCTCGGAAGGGCGCAGCGACCGCTTGGTGCCGCATGCGATCTATCATGTCCGCGCCAATGGCGAGATCCGCCAATCCATCGCGTTGCCAAATGAGCTTCTGGCGGTCGAAACCCGCTTTGGCTTCGAAGGCATCACGCGCGTCGGTGACATGCTGTACATGGCCGTTCAGCGCCCATGGCGCGACGATCCTGACAACCATGCCAAGGTTCTGGGCTACAACCTCGAAGCCAAGGAATGGTCGGTGATCCACTACCCGCTGACCGCGCCCACGACCGGCTGGGTCGGGCTGTCAGAAATCGTGGCCCATGGCGATCACCTCTACTTTGTCGAGCGTGACAACCAGTTGGCCGGTGCCGCTGTGACCAAGCTGATCACCCGCGTGCCCTTGTCCGCGATGGATGGCATGGTGTCCTTGGGCGAAACCCCTGCCGTGCTGGCCAAGGAAACAGTTGTCGACCTGATCCCCTACCTGACCTCGACCGGCGGATATGTCCTCGACAAGGTCGAAGGTCTGGCCATTGCCGCTGATGGCACGATGTGGGTGTCGACCGACAATGACGGTGTCGATGACCACTCGGGCGAGACGATGTTCTTTGCGATCCCGCCGATGTGACCAAGAAAACGGCCCGCCCCTGCAAGGGCGGGCCGATCCTCACATATTCAAAGATTTTTCAGCATGACATCACCCCGCGGTCCTCCCCCGCGGGGTTTTCCTTTGCCTGCCCCTAGAGGCGAATGACGAAATCCTTGGTCGTGGTCTCGACCACTTCCCAAATGCCGGTAAAGCCGGGGCGGATCACATGGGCATCGCCCGGCCGCAAGGTGATCGGATCGCCGCCATCGGGCGTCAGGATCGAAAGCCCATCGGTCAGGCGGAAATATTCCCATTCNTCATAGGCAACACGCCAAGCGCCGGGGGTCGATTGCCAGACGCCGCACCACAGGCCGGGGGCCTCATCGGTCAGCCATGTGCGATGTTCGGGATCACACGCGATCAGCCGCGCGGGATCGGGGCGGGAAACCTCGGGGTCGCCCAAGGGCAGCACCTGTTGGATCTTGGTCATGGGTGCGGCTCCGCATGCGGTTGCGCCGCCCTTGTGACAGGGCGGCGCGGATGATGTCACTGCGTCCAGCGCACGCCGGTCAGGTCATTGGCCTGTGTGGGCGAGTTTTCCCACAACCCTTCGATCTTGGCATTGGCCACACCTGTCTTGGCCAGCTGGAACAGAAAGCCGTTGACGTAATCGCCCGCGATCATCTCTTGCATCTGCACCATGAGTGCGGCACGCGCCGCCGGGTCCGAGGTTGTGGCCAAGGTCTCGTTCAGTGCCACGAATTCGGGCCGCGCATACTGGAAGTAGTAATCGGGCCGGGCGTAGATGCCGATATCCATCGGCTCGGTATGGCTGACGATGGTCAGGTCGAAATCGCGCCCGCGAAAGACCTGTTCCAACCACTGCGCCCATTCAAGATTGGTGATCTCGGTCTGGATACCCACTTCGCGCAGCTGGGCCGCGATGATCTCGCCCCCGCGCCGCGCATAAGCGGGCGGGGGCAGCGCAAGGCGCAAGCTCAGGCCAGCAGGTGCCGCCTCGGCCAAAAGCGCGCGGGCGGCATCGGGGTCATAGGCTGAAAGACCCGTCAGATCGACATAGTTGGGGTTGTGCGGCGCGAAATGCGTGCCGATGGGCGTGCCATAGCCGAACATCGCCCCGTCGATGATATCTTGGCGGTTGATCGCATGGGCGATGGCTTGGCGGATGCGGATATCGTCAAGCGGTGCTTGGGCATTGTTCATCGCCAAGATGGTCTCGCCCTCGGTCGAGCCGACGATGACAGAAAACCGCGGATCGGCGGCGAATTGGGCCAGCGTCTCAGGGGCGGGGAAATTCGGGAAGGCGTCAACATCACCTGCCATCATCGCGGCGAATGCGGCGTTCGGGTCCGAGATGAAGCGGAAAGTCGCGGCTTCCAGCGCCACGGCCTCGCCCCAATAAGCGTCATTGCGCACAAGCTCGATCCGGTCGCCCTCGATGCGGTTGGCAAAACGGAAGGGGCCGGTGCCGATGGGGTTGGTGGCATTGCTCTCGGCGCTTTCGGGGGCCACGATCACCGCATCCCCCCATGCCATGTCGAAGAGGAATGCCCCATCGGGCCCATCCAGCGTGACGCGCAGGGTCAGCTCATCCACCGCCTCGGCGCTGACGATATTGGCGAACAGGCCGGGCTGGGCATTTGTCGACCCTTCGGCGCGGGCGCGGTCGAGGGTGAAAACGACATCATCGGCTGTCAGTGTCGTGCCGTCGTGAAAGGTCACACCGGGGCGCAAGGCAAAGGTGTAGTCGGTGCCGTCCTCCGAGATGTCCCATGTCGCAGCCAGGCCGGGATTGACCGCGCCATCGGGGCCGAAACGCGTCAGACCTTCGAAGATATTGGCATAGACCACCTCGTCGATCGCAGCTGCGGCACCCGCCGTCGGATCAAGGTTCGGCGGCTCCAGCACCATGCCGATGGAAATATTGGCCTGCTGAGCAAACGCGGCCCCGGCGCTGAGCGCACAAATGGCCACGCCATGGCGAAGGTGATGGATCATGGTGTTCGTCTCCCACAAGATGTCCCTGCGCTATCATGGAACAGCATGCGAGAAAAATCCCGCCAAAAATTTCATGGGTCTTTTTGCCTTGCCCCAATGTTTCGGGAGTGTGAAACCCATCTGTTTCAGCCCATCGCGTTGGGAACGTGCAAAGGGTTCCAATCGTTCAGTCAAGCCATCTGGAAGCGGGCGTGGCGGAGAGGGATTTACCACTCGGGAAACGATCTGGTCGGGTATCGTTTGCGAGTCGATCTCCATAAAGTTCTCAATGTCTGCTACGAACCCGCGCGGATCTGCGCTGATGCGATCAAAGAAATCGATGTGGATGCATTCAGATGGAAGGCCCTTACGCATTCGCGCGATGGCGGCAACGTAGTCGGTATGTTCAAGATAGTCGCCTTGCTGGATATGCGCGAAAAGTTCATCCACGGTCCAGTTTTCCAGCAACTGCGACTGCCCGTGCATTTTGAGATGAAAGCGAACATGGCTCCAAAGCCGGTCAACAGGTTCGCGCAGCGTATATAAGACCCGCAATTTGCGTGTTCGCGCATGTATCTCACGCCAGTGATTGGCAGGCAAAAGCGCGTTGAAGTTCGAGAAATCAGCGATCCAACGCGCAGTGCCGCGATACAGGAAAAGCGCATTGAACCACGCGTCATCTACCGGGCCGTCCAGCCAATTCGCCGCCCAGCGAACGCGACGCTGCAGCGTCACGGGGTGCGATACTTCGGGATCGAAAGCAAGGTAACCTTTGGCCCGTCGCATGCGCGCGCGATCAGACAACAGGCCCGGGCGGAGCGCTTGCGCATAGAAGTAATGGATTTCCTTTTCATGGCTAAAATGAACTTCGGGGTGGCGGCTCATGACGTCATACAGCCACGTCGTTCCCGCCTTCATTGCACCGACGCTTAGGAAAAGATGGTCGAAAACCGGTGCATCGGTCATTGGTTTCTATCCAGAACGACGATGTACTTCATCTGCAGCAATCCACAAAATTCAACTTTCGTCTTCTATTTGCATCTTGCGCGCAGGGGCGCAAGCGGGCCGGCATACCTGCGGTTTGCCGCGATCCGAAATTCTGTGGGCCTTGGGTGCCGAATCGGATTAATGCTTTCGGGTCCGGGACAGAATTTGGGGGGCGGCATGCCGAACCTGACCATTCAAGACATATTGGCGATCAGCCCCGATGCGATGCCAGACTTCATCCGTCAGCATACATCCAAGCGCACGCTCAGCCGTGTGGTCAAGACGTTGAACCGTACCTTGATCGATGGGGATGAGAGCGCGCGCGACATGGCGGCGGCGGCGCTGCGTCATCTGGGCTTTGACGAAAAATACTAATCACCGCTTGGGCCCAGCAACTCGCCCAGCGTAAGCGCCATCACCTTGGCGCTGTCGATCATGTCCTGCACGCCCACCCATTCATCGGGCTGATGCGCCAGATCGAGAATGCCGGGTCCATAGGCGATGCAGTTCTTCAACCGCCCGATCCTGTCGATGTGTTTTTGGTCATAGGTGCCAGGTGACACCACATAATCGGCCTGTCGCGCCAAGACCGTTTCGATGGCCGCGGCCACGCTGGTCACGATGGGCGCGTCGCGCGCGGTCATCGTGGGCTGCACCTCGAACAATTCGCGGATCTCGTAAGAAAATCCGGGGCGGCGGGCGCGCACCCGCTCCATCAGCGCGGTGACCTCGGCCTTCACCTCGGCGGGGTCTTCTTCGATCAAGAAGCGCCGGTCGATGGTGATGCGGCATCGGTCGGGCACGCATGGCGCGGGCAGGCCGGTGTAATCGGCGTCTTGCTCGACCGCGCCGCCGTGAATGGCGTTGATGTTCAGCGTCGATGACCGCGCCCCTTCGGGCACCACAGGCATGTCGGTGCGTTTGCCCGCCAAAAGCGGAAACAGCGTCGCCTCCATCTCGGCCAGCACCGCCCCCATGTGGCGCACCGCGCAATCGCCCAAGAACGGCATCGAGCCATGCGCGATGCGCCCATGGGTCTCGATCTCGGCCCACCAGACGCCACGATGACCCAGACAGATGCGATCCTTGTTCAAAGGTTCTGGGATGATGACATGCTGCACGCGCGCAGGGTCGAAATAGCCCCGCTCGGCCAGGTAGGCGACACCGCCATATCCGCCTGATTCCTCGTCCGCAGTTGCGCTGATCTCAATCGCGCCGGCAAATTCGGGGTGGGTGTCGATGAAGGCCTCGGCCGCGATCACGCTGGCGGCAAGCCCGCCTTTCATGTCGCAGGCACCCCGCCCATAGATACGGCCCGCGCGCAGTTCGCCACCGAAAGGGTCCACCGTCCAGCCATGGCCGGGTTCGACCACGTCATGATGCGAATTGAAATGCACGCAATCGCCCGGACGTCCACCCTCGCGCCGCGCGACCATGTTCCAACGCGGATATGTTTCGCTATCGGCCGGTGCACCGTGGGCGCGGATCAATTCCACTGCGAAGCCCTTGGCCGAAAGCCGCGCGCCCAGCATCTCGCAGATCTCAAGGTAATTGCGCCCCGGCGGGTTGAGGGTCGGAATACGGATCAAGGCTTGCGTCAGCGCGATCACCGCGTCTTGGCGCGCGCCAACGGCTTCCAGCAATCGGTCATCATGTTCCATGCCGACCAGACTGCGCCGATGCGGCACAGGCTGCAAGCCCTGCCATTTCGTGCAAAGATCGCCTATATCGGGGATATCGTGATGCAACACAGAGGCGAAAGATGATCATCGGGCTTGGACGCATGCTATTGTTGATGCTGGCGCTGCTGACGGTGGTCTATATCTCGCTGTTCTTCTATTGGCGTGCCGGTGCCAAGATGCGGCTGGAAGAGCAATGGGTGATGGCCGGGCGCCCCGGTGATCGTGAGGCATGGATCGACGAACGTATCGCACCGATCGCGCGCCGCATCCGCACATGGCTGGTGGTGTTGGTCTATCTGCTGCCCGTCGCGGGATTGAGCTTGTATATTACCCTTTCCAATTGAGGTGTGCCCATGCGCTGGCCCCGTATCGTCTTTTTCTTGATCCTGTTCCTGATCCTCGGGGCCATGCTGCACTACACGCTGCCGCAGCGCGATATCGTGCGCATCACCGGAACCGAGATCATCCGACAGGATTTCTCCGGTCTCAACCGCATCTTCTATGCCCAAGGCGATAGCGGCAATGCCCAGACCGATAGCCGCGACCTTAGGCTGATCAATGCGGTCGCTGCCTCTGGCGCGGTGATGGTCTATCGCAACGAGGATACGGGCTTTGGCTGGCCGCCCTATTTCAAACTCGACAGTGCCGATCTGCATGCCGAGGCCGCGAACCTCACCTCGACCGCAGCGACACCGCAATGGGTGGCAATCACCCATTATGGCTGGCGCTCGCGGCTCTTGACGACCTATCCCAATGCGGTGGCCATTCGCCCCGTCGATGGGCCGGATGCGCGGTTTGTGCCTTGGCTCAATGCCGTGATCTTGTTGGTCTTGCTGGTGATCGGCTTCATGGCATGGCGGATATGGGAGCGGTTCGAGGATCGCGTGATCGACCCGCTGCGCGACCGCTTCGCCGTGCAATGGGCCAAGCTCAAGGACAAGACCGCCGGGCGTGGCTGATCACAGCTTCTTCGTTTCATAAATATCCCCGCCGGAGGCACCCCAAGCCAGCCAAGGGCTCAAGCGCTGGGCCTATTCACCATAGGGAATCCAGATCGTTTTGACCTCGGTCGCTTGATCGAGAAAACACCGCCCCTCGCCATCGTTGCCTGACCAGTCGGGCGTATCGGTATTGATCCATGTGCGTTTGAGATTGCCCGCCGAGGCAGCCTCGAGCGCGGCATGATCGATCCCGCCCGTGAAAGACCAAAGCGCATCCACATCGGCGTGCGCTGCCAGCGTCTGGCCCAGCTCTTGCGCGTCACCCGTGACGATATTGACCACGCCACCGGGCAGATCGGATGTATCCAGCACTTGGTAAAGATCGGTCGCGGCCAGCGGATAGGCGCGCGAGGGAACCACGACCACGCGGTTGCCCATGGCGATGGCCGGCGCGACGAGGGACAACGTCCCGAGAAGCGGCGCCGCGTCGGGGGCGAGCGCCCCGATCACGCCCAAAGGTTCGCGCATCGCCAGCGCCACGCCACGGATCGGGGCCTGCGCGACGCGCCCATCCATCTTGTCGGCCCAAGCCCCATAGCTGAACAGCCGCGCGATGCTGGTGCGCACCTCCGCCTCTGCCTGCGGCTTGCTGCAGCCCGTCAGATCGCGCAAACGCTGGCTGAATTCACCCGCCCGCGCCGACAGGTTCTCGGCGATATAGTAAAGCACCTGCGCGCGGTTATGCGCGCTTGCCTTGGCCCAGCGACTTGCCCCCCGCGCAGCTTCCACCGCGTTGCGGATATCCTTGCGGTTGCCGATACCCATATGTCCAAGCAGCTTGCCTTGCTTGGACCAGACAGGGGCGGAATAGCCGCCATCGGGCCGGGCCTGTTTGCCGCCGATATAAAGCTTGGCCGTGCGGTCAAGCGGCGGGGCCTCGGGCGTTTTGGGCGCGGCAAAGGGTGCAATCGGCTTGATCGCCATGCGCTTGACGCCGGGTTTGAGATAGGCCGAAAGCCCCTCCCATCCGCCTTCGCGGCCAAAGCCGCTTTCGCGCACCCCGCCAAAGGGGGCGGCCGCGTCAAACAGGTTGGTGGCATTCACCCAGACCACACCGGCCGCCAGTTTCGGCGCGATGTCGAGCGCGAGGTTGAGGTTCTCTGTCCACACAGTCGCCGCCAAGCCGTAGCGGGTGTTGTTTGCGATCTCGACCGCCTCGGTCGGCGTGCGAAAAGTGGTGGCGACAAGGACAGGGCCGAAAATCTCTTCCTGCATCAAGGGTGCGGCGGGTGAGAGGCCGGTGATCAGCGTGGGTGGAAAGTAACAACCACCCTCCGGCATGGCGACGGGCGCGGTATGGACCTCACCTTCGGTATTGGCGGCCAGCATCGCAGTGATTGCTTGATGCTGCACGGGATCGACCAGCGCACCCATGTCGATGCATTTATCCAGCGGGTCGCCCACGCGCAGCTTGGCCATGCGCGCTTTCAGGCGTGCGTGGAAATCACTTGCGATGCCTTCTTGCACCAGAAGGCGGGAACCCGCGCAGCAGACTTGGCCTTGGTTGAACCAGATCGCATCGACGAGACCCTCGATGGCGCTGTCGATATCTGCGTCGTCAAAGACGATGTAGGGGGATTTTCCGCCCAGCTCCAACGTCAGGGATTTGCCCATGCCGGCGGTCTGTTCGCGGATGCGGCGGCCCACGGCGGTCGAGCCTGTGAAGGCGATCTTGACGGTGCCCGGATGGGTGACAATCGCCTCGCCTGTGCGCCCGTCGCCGGTGACGATGTTGACCACACCTTTCGGCAGGCCCGCCTCTTGACAGATTTGTCCGAAAAGCAGCGCCGTGAGCGAGGTGTATTCAGCGGGTTTCAGTACCACCGTGTTGCCCGCGGCAAGCGCAGGGGCGATCTTCCATGCCAGCATCAAAAGCGGAAAGTTCCACGGGATGACCTGACCGCAGACGCCGATGGGCTGATGGTCCGGCATTTCGGCATCGCGCAGCTGTGCCAACCCTGCGTGGTGGTAGAAATGGCGCTGGGCCAATGGCAGATCGACATCGCGGCTTTCGCGGATCGGCTTGCCATTGTCGAGGGTCTCAACGACGGCGAAAAGGCGTGCGTGCTTTTGCAGGAGCCGCGCCAGCGCATGGAGGTATTTGGCCCGCGCATGGCACGACAGCTTGGCCCATTTAGGGAAGGCTTTTGTCGCGGCGGCGACGGCGGCGTTGACATCTTCCGCCGTGCCTTGGGTGATCTGCGCCAGTTCCGCACCCGTCGCCGGGTTGCGCGTGGCAAAGGTCTCGCCCGCTGCGGTAAAGCGCCCATCGATGAAATGACCAAAGGCCGGGCCGCGCGTGGCGATCCAATCCAGCGCCTCGGCGGCACTTTCGGGGGCGGGGCCGTACTCCATCGTGTCGAAGATCTCGCGGGTGGTCATCCCCTCACCTCATGCCATCGGATGCCGCCAGCTTGCCGAATAGGCGCCGGTGACATGGTGTTCGAGTTGCCGTTCGATATCGCCCAAAAGGCTAGATGCGCCAAAGCGGAACAGGTCGGGGCGCAGCCAATCGTCGCCCAGTTCCTCTTTCATCAAGGACAGGTAAACCAACGCATCCTTGGCCTTGGAAATGCCGCCTGCGGGCTTGTAGCCGATCTTGATCCCCGTCGCGGCCTCATAGGCGCGGATGGCGCGGATCATGGTGAGGGAGACGGGCAGCGTGGCGTTGACGCTTTCCTTGCCGGTAGAGGTTTTGATGAAATCGGCGCCTGCCATCATGCACACGAGCGAGGCGCGCGCGACATTTCTGAGCGTGCCAAGCTCGCCCGTGGCCAAGATCGCCTTGACATGTGCAGGGCCGCAGGCCGCGCGAAATGCGCGCATTTCATCGTAAAGCGCTTGCCAGTTTCCGGTCAGCACATGGCGGCGCGAGATGACGATGTCGATCTCGGCGGCCCCCGCCTGCACGCTGTGTTCGATCTCTTTGACCCGGAGTGCAAAGGGCGACAGGCCCGCCGGAAACCCGGTCGAAACGGCGGCGACGGGGATGCCTGACCCCGCCAGCGCCGCGACGGCGGTTTCCACCATCTCGTGATAGACGCAGACCGCACCCACGGTGATCGCAGGCAGGCCCAGTGCGCCCAGCAGATCGGCGCGCACAGGTTGGCGCGCCTTGGCGCAAAGGCGGCGGACGCGACCTTCGGTATCGTCGCCTGCAAGCGTGGTCAGGTCGATCAAGGTGATCGCGCGGGCCAGCCATGCCGCTTGATAGGCTTTCTTGACCGTGCGCCGACCGGGCAGGGTGTTTGCGCGGCGTTCGATGGCCGAGGTATTGGCTTGCACCCGCGCAACCCAATCAAGGTCGAGCGCCATGCCCGGATTTCGGGGGCGGTGCAGCTGTGGCAGGTGATCCTGCGTCGGCGGTGCGATTGCCGGGGTGATCGCGGACATGTTGGGCCCGATTTCCGTGTCTGACGTTGTCGTCGAAGCGTGTCATGCGCCCCCGTCCTTGGCAAGCGTGACCCGGCGGCGGTATGGGGCCGTGACAGGCGGCGGTGAAGCCGTTAACAGGGCGGCCAAGACCGCAAAGGGACAGCACATGACATTCGACCGCGCCATCAAGATCGCCCCTTCGATCCTTTCTGCCGATTTCGCCAATTTCGGGGCCGAGATCAGGGCCATCGAGGACCAAGGCGCCGATTGGGTCCATGTCGATGTGATGGACGGGCATTTCGTGCCGAACCTGACCTTTGGCCCGATGGCGGTGAAAGCGTTCCGCCCCCATGTGAAAACGGTGATGGATGTGCATCTGATGATCGCGCCTGTCGACCCTTACATCGCGGCTTATGCCGATGCGGGTGCCGATGTGCTGACCGCCCATGTCGAGGCGGGGCCGCATATCCACCGCACGCTGCAGGCGATCCGGGGCGCGGGGATGAAGGCGGGCGTTGCACTCAACCCCGGCACCCCGGCCGACGCGGTCGCGCATCTTTTGGACTTGGTCGATCTGGTCTGTGTCATGACCGTCAATCCCGGCTTTGGCGGGCAGAAATTCATCGATATGACCGCCAAGATCACCGCACTTCGCGCCATGATCGGTGATCGGCCAATTCATATCGAGATCGACGGCGGTGTGGATGTGACGACTGCGCCGCTGGTCGCGGCAGCAGGGGCCGATGTGTTGGTTGCGGGATCTGCTGTGTTCAAGGGCGGATCAGTGCGCAACCCAGAGATTTATGGCGCGAATATTGCCGCGATCCGCACAGCAACGACGCGCTGAACGCGGCTTAGCGCTTGTGCGACCCGCGAGCTGCGATCAGCCCTTGCAAGGCGAGCAGATCTGACTGCCCACGTGGGCGGGCATCTTCGATATGGCGGTCGATCGCACTGTCGGGGATGTTCAAGAGCCGGGCGCGATGGCGCTGCGCCGCGATGCTCATGGCTTGATCATGCTTGACCGGCGCATATTGCGCGGCAAGGGCGGTTGTCTTGGCTTTTGGCTTGTTTGCACGCCGCAGGCCCGTTGAAACGCTCGCAGCGGCAAGCAATGTGCATGCAATCGGATCGATAGCCATCACGAAAATCTCCTTTCAACGCCCCCCGCATAAAGGCCGATTGCGTTGAAATTTTGACATCCATGCGACCGATGACCGTGATTTTTCGCGATCTCGCAGGAGGGTAGGCTGTGTGGTCTGCTCAGGTCTTGCGCGGACCCGCTTCCAACACATCCTCTAAGGTCCGAAGCCCGGTGCGCGGTGCTTGCACCAGCACGGCCATATTGCCCGGCTTGTGCTCGTTGCGCATCATTTTCATATGCGCCAGCGGCAGGTCATCCCAAGGGAAAACCTCGGACATGCAGGGGTCGAGGCGGCGGTCGAGCATCAGCTTATTAGCGGCGGCGGCTTGCTTGAGGTGCGCGAAATGGCTGCCCTGAAGGCGCTTTTGGTGGCTCCACATATGGCGCACGTCGAAGGTGCAGTTGTAGCCCGATGTGCCGGCGCAGATCACGACCATGCCGCCGCGCTTAACGACGAAGGTCGAGACGGGAAAGGTCGCCTCGCCGGGATGCTCGAAGACCATGTCGACATTCACCCCTTTGCCGGTGATGTCCCAGATCGCCTTGCCGAAGCGGCGCACCTCGTTGAACCAGTCGGTGTATTCATCTGTACCGACCTCGGGCAGGCGGCCCCAGCAGTTGAAATCGCGGCGGTTGATCACGCCCTTGGCGCCCAGATCCATGACGAATTGGCGCTTGTCCTCGTCCGAGATGACGCCGATGGCGTTGGCGCCCGCGGTGTTGATGAGCTGGATCGCGAAAGAACCAAGGCCGCCCGAGGCGCCCCAGACAAGTACATTCTGGCCGGGTTTGAGGTCATGGGGTTCATGGCCAAAAAGCATCCGGTAAGCGGTGGCCAGCGTCAGCGTGTAACAGGCCGATTGCTCCCATGTCAGATGCTTGGGGCGCGGCATGAGTTGTTGGGATTGCACGCGGGTGAATTGGGCAAAGCTGCCATCGGCAGTCTCATAGCCCCAGATGCGCTGGCTGGGCGAAAGCATCGGGTCGCCGCCGTTGCATTCCTCGTCGTCGCCATCATCTTGGTTGCAATGGATCACGACCTCGTCGCCGACTTTCCAGCGGGTGACGCGATCACCCACCGCCCAGACGATGCCCGCCGCATCCGAGCCGATGATCGCATAAGGCGCCTTGTGCTGACGGAAAACCGAGGCGGGTTTGCCCAAGCAAGCCCAGACGCCGTTGTAGTTCACGCCCGCCGCCATCACGAGAACCAGCACATCGTTGCTGTCGAGTTTGGGGGTGTCGACCACTTCGACCTTCAGCGCATCGACCGGGTCGCCATGACGTTCCTGACGCAAGATCCAACCATACATCTGCGCGGGGACATGGCCCAAGGGCGGGATTTCGCCCATTTCATAGAGATCTTTCTTGGGCGCGTCATAGCTGGCGATCGCTGGGGTCGCGTCGAGGGCCATCGTCATATCTCCGATCCTTTGCCGATGCCGCAGTGCGGAATCAATCATGCTGCTGATGCGAGGGATACAGATCGACGCGCAACAAAGCAAACCAGAAATTTAAATTTGTGAAATATTATGTCGCAGAGAAATGAATTTTCTCGTCTTGCGTGTGCGAATTGTCAGGCTGATCGCTCATGAGGTGCAAAATCGAGGCTGCATAGAAGTTCAGAAACTCCGCCCCTTCGGCCGAGACTGATAAGCGGTCGCCGATGCGGGTGACGTGATCGCGTTCCATCAGCGCGCGCAGACCCACCTCCATCGCGTAAGAAATGTCGCCACGGGGGATGTGCAGCACGATCCCGCGCGCCTCTGCCTCCGCGATCTTGCGGCGCAGTACGGCTTCAAGGGCCACCACGCTACGCACCCCTTGGCTCAGCGCATGGGCGACCAATGGCACAGGCGTCACCGGCATGACCCGCGCGATGCGTGCCATCAGCACATGGCCGAGGTCAGTGGCGGGGTCTTGATGGCCATCTTGCATGAAACCTGTCAGGCTGAGCGGATCGCCAAAGCTGACCGCCGCATAGCCGTAGCGGTGAAAGCGCCCCGTTATCCGGTGCCAAATCTGGCGGCGCAGGTAACGCCAGATCGGCCAAAGTGTGAAGCGAAAGGCGCGTGTGCCGCTATCTTGGGCCTCGATCAGGCTACGATCTTCCATCACGCGGTCGTAATTGATCGCAACGGGAACAAAGACCACATCGCGCGACACGCCCGGCTTGAACCCGTCGATGATATAGGAAAACAGGCCCAGCTTGGGCCGACCCATCGCGCCTGTGCGGCTCAGGCCACCTTCGGGAAAGACGGCTTGGGTAACACCGGCCTCGGTCGCCATCTGGACGTAGCGGGCCAGAACCTTGCGGTAGAGCGCATTGTTATGGCGACGGCGAATGAAATAGCCGCCCATCGCGCGCACAAGCTGGCGCAAGGGCCAGACGCGCGCCCATTCGCCCACCGCATAGGCCAAGGCCGAGCGTTCGGCGGCAAGCCATGTCACCAGCACGTAATCCATGTTGGAGCGGTGGTTCATCACGAAGATCACGGTGGAGGCTGCCGGGATATCTTCCAATGCGCGATCATTGGCATGCACCAGCCGCACCCGGTAAAGCGACTGGCTGAGAATGCGCGCCGCGCGAATGGCAAAGCCGAAATAGGTGAAGGCCGAAAAGCCCGGCACGATCTCGCGGGCATAGCGCTCGGCCTTTTGGAAGGCGACGTCTTCGCGGATCTTGTTGCTGCGCGCGTGATCGGCGATGGCTTGCGCAACTTCGGGGTCATAGATCAGGCGGCGGATTGTATCGGTGCGCGAGGCCAGCTTGAAGGGCTGGATCGGGGTTTTGAGGCGAGTGTTGAGTTGTTCCACCGCCCGCTCCAGCCTGCGGCGCAAGAACCAGCGCACCGAGGGGAACAAGAAATGCGACGCGAATGTCACGCCCGCAAACAGCAGGATCAGAACAAAGAGCCAAATCGGTAATGTGACATCGGCGGACATGATGCGCCTAAACTGTCAGCTTTGCCGCATTGGGGCAATCGGGCGCTGCTTGCGCATGCTAGAGCGTCATGTGCCGTGCGCGCGCGCCGCGTTCGATCGCAGCCGCATGGAGGCGGTCAATTTCGAGTTCGTGGCGCAACTCTTCAAGGAACCGCAGCTCGCTTTGCGCCAAAGCACCATCCGCCGCCGCGACATCGCAGCAGATCGCATAGGCGGTTTCATAGAGTTTTTCGGGCAAGGCGTCGGTGATGAGGCCGAAGAACGCGTCAAGCCCGTCTTCCTCTTCGAAAAGCTCAAAGACGATGTTGCCCACGCTGCGCATGCGGTCGGCATCGTAATTGGCGAAAACCGGAAGGTGATTCACGATCTGCTCGATATTCACCAGCTCGGCCGTGCGGATCGCTGCATCCGAGACGGATACCGCCACCATCAGCGCGACAAGGGCATCTTCGGGGCTAAGTTCGGCCATCGGGCTCTCCTTTCGTCACTGGGTATTTATTGACGTCGCCGCGTCTGCACAATAGGGGCATGGGCGCGCGGGCGATGGGGCCCGCTGTCAATTCAGGACCGAAAACGATGACCACCCTCCGCGATGCCGCGATGACCTCCAAGGCTTGGCCCTTTGAAGAGGCGCGGGCGGTGCTCAAACGTTACGAGAAAGCCCCACCCGAAAAGGGCTATGTGCTGTTCGAGACGGGCTATGGCCCCTCGGGGCTGCCGCATATCGGCACCTTCGGCGAGGTGCTGCGCACGACGATGATCCGCCGTGCGTTCCAGATCATTTCCGACATCCCGACGCGGCTGATTTGTTTTTCCGACGATATGGACGGGATGCGCAAAGTTCCCGGGAACGTTCCAAACCAAGATATGCTGCGCGAACACCTGCAAAAGCCGCTGACGCGCGTGCCCGATCCCTTTGGGGAGTTCGAAAGCTTTGGCCATCATAACAACGCGATGCTGCGCCGTTTCCTCGATACCTTTGGGTTTGATTACGAGTTCTATTCGGCGACTGACTATTACGCCTCCGGCCAGTTCGACGAAATCCTGCTGCGCGCGGCCGAGCGTTACGACGCGCTGATGAAGGTGATGCTGGCGTCGCTGCGCGATGAGCGGCGCGAAACCTATTCCATCTTCTTGCCGATCCATCCCGAAACGGGCCGCGTGCTCTATGTGCCGATCAAGCATGTCGATGCGCAAGCCGGCACCGTGACCTTTGACGATGAGACGGGCCGCGAATGGACGCTGCCGGTCACGGGCGGTCAGTGCAAATTGCAGTGGAAGCCCGATTTCGGCGCGCGCTGGGCGGCACTTGGTGTCGATTTCGAGATGTATGGCAAAGATCACTCGACCAATACGCCGATCTATGACGCGATCTGCGAGATCTTGGGCATGCCCGCACCGCATCATTTCACATATGAGCTGTTCTTGGACGAGACCGGGCAGAAGATCTCCAAATCATCTGGCAATGGCATCTCGATCGATGAATGGCTGAGCTATGCATCAACCGAAAGCTTGAGCTATTTCATGTATCTCAAGCCCAAGACGGCCAAGCGGCTTTACTTCGACGTGATCCCAAAGGCGGTGGATGAATACCATCAGCAATTGCGCGCCTATCCCGATCAGACACCCGAGCAGCAATTGGCCAACCCGGTTTGGCATATTCACGGCGGCGAAGTGCCTGTCAGCACGATGGTGGTGCCGTTCGCGATGCTGCTCAACCTCGTCAGCGTATCGGCGGCCGAGGATAAGGACAGGCTGTGGGGCTTTATCAACCGCTACGCGCCTGATGCCTCGCCCGAGGGGAACCCCGATCTGGATCAGGCGGCCGGTTTCGCGATCCGCTATTTCAACGATTTCGTTAAACCGACACGGGNGTTCCGCCTGCCCGATGCGCGCGAAGCGGCCGCGATGGCGGAGCTGTCGGCCTGTCTGGGCGATGCAGCCCGCGCGCGTGATATTCTGGCGCGTAAGGCCGCGCTGGAAGGGGCCGAGATCGGCGATGTCACCATCGATTGGCAAAGCGACGATTTCTTGCAATCCCTCGTCTTTGCGGTGGGCAAGTTGCACGGGTTCGAGCCGCTGCGCGATTGGTTCTCGGCCCTTTACGAGGTCTTGCTGGGTGCCAGCCAAGGGCCGCGTTTCGGTGGGTTCATCGCGCTTTATG
>JGI26082J51739_10000169_pt1 | contig 38161 bp, 28 predicted proteins | sample SaaInl5LU_22_DNA_FD_51739 | JGI IMG/M metagenome (IMG submission 51739)
AAAGTTATAGATTTGTTAGAATAGGACTACTGCAATGTGGGTAATCCCTCAAGAACTAAAGCCCAATGAATCATATATCTGGAAGAGAGATATATTCAATTCTGCTGAGCTAGAATTAATTACCGAAATAGGTAAATCAATTCCTATGATCGAAGGAGCAGTTGACAATAAAGAATCCCCAACTGTAGATGCACGAAGAAGCAAGATATCTTGGATTCAGCCGTTACCTCATACTGAATTTATATTTGACAGAATATCACATGCACTTAATGCAGCTAATAGCTCTTTTTATAATTATGATTTAACACACATAGAAGATTTACAATTTTCCGAGTATGACGAAAGTTATAGCGGCATGTATAGAAATCATACAGACGACGGTTTTGATTCAGCTACTACAAGAAAATTAAGTTTTACTATTCAACTTTCTGATCCAACAGAATACGACGGTGGAGATTTATTATTATACAGATTTAAACTAGACGAACCTACAGTTGCACAAAAAGAAAAAGGACTGTTGATTGCATTTCCTAGTTTTACAATACACGAAGTAACACCTGTTACAAAAGGAACAAGATATAGTCTTGTAGGATGGGCACATGGTCCAAGATTTAGATAATATTAAACTAGTACAATTATGGCCTACTAATTTAATTGTATCAAATTTAAACATAGATACAACTGAATTACTATCTGAAATATATCAATTACATAGTATTGAATCTGCGGTTACAAAATCAAACTACGGTGGTTGGCAAAGTAATACAAATCTTAATACTAATGTTGTATTTGACAATTTAGTAATGAAAATTTCTAATGTGCTTGCATCTACAATTAAACCTAAGTCAATTGAGTTTAAGCAAATGTGGGCATGTATTAATAAAGAAAACGATTTTAACTTGATTCACGCTCACGGTAATCAATATCACTTGTCAGGAGTGTTCTATGTACAGGTACCGGATAACTCCGGTNATATTGCATTTAGAGATCCAAGGCCGGGAGCAATAAATTCTTCTACACAACTATTGTTTGGTGACGGCGATACTGAGAATTTTACTCCTATAAATAATATGCTTATATTATTTCCATCATATTTAGAACATTATGTTCTTCCAAACAAAAGCAATAAAGACAGAATATCAATTAGTTTTGATTTAGTGTTAGGATAATACAATGTACATGAACGATAAAATTTTAGTAATTGATAACTTTTATAAAGATCCATATGCTATAAGAGAGTTTGCATTACAGCAAACATTTAAAGATTGTAAAGAAGCAGATGCCGGCGGTAATTGGCCAGGTCGACGAACTAAGTTTTTACACAATTTAGATGATGATATTTCTAACGAATTTCACANTGCATTCTTAGGAAATTTATTAGATAATAATCCAATTAAATATANCGGGTATATTGAAACTAATTTTCAGCTATGCTACGAGTCCGACGGGGATAGCTGGGTACACTATGATACTCCTCCTTGGAACTGTACTCATGTAGGTGTAGTATATTTAACACCAGATCCAGCACCTAATTCTGGAACACTATTCTACGAGTTCAATGAAGAATACCGACAAGAGTTTGAAGAATATGCAGCAAAAAACGACAACTTATGGTTTAATTTAAATCGAAATGCTGATACTAAAGAGTTTGATAAGTTCTTTACACAAACACTAGCATTGCCAAATAGATTTAACCGTGCAATAATATATGGGCCTGATAGATGGCACAAGTCCGATCAGTATTTTGGATCAACACCCCAAGACGGAAGATTATTTCAACCGTTCTTTTGCAACTTGGAATTTATCTATGATGAAGAGTAAACCTGTTATTGGTATTTACGGCGATAGTTTTGCTGATCCTAAATGGGTCAGCAACAGCTATGATGCTTGGCCAGAACTCTTGTCTAAAGATTATAAAATAAAAAATTATTCATTATCGGGTACTAGCCTTTGGTGGAGTTATAATAAGTTTTTAGAAACATGTAATAAAATAGACTATGCAATTTTTGTAGTTACTGTTCCAGGTAGGATTCATATTGAGCACAACGACAAACATTTAAATCTTAATCCAGTAACTTGGCCTATTTGGGACGGAGTAAGTATAGGCGAAATATATTTTAAATATTTTTATTCTAACAAACGAGAAACTGCATTTCATAACTTTATGGTAAATGATTTATTAGAATATGATAAAATTTTGTTGATACCTGCATTTACTGAAAGTATTCCAAATTATCCTATGTCACTATGTTACCTTGCTGACATGGAAACTGATTATTACGGATTAGATCATTCTAGTCCTAATGAAAGAAGAAAATGTCATTTGTCTAAAGAAAATAACAAAGTAATTTATAACAAAATTACAGCAGCATTAGAAATTAATTCTAAGGTNTTAACAATATCAGAATCAGATTTTATAGTACCGTCTGATTCATTAGAGTATTATTGGAAATAGGTATGGAACAAGATTATATAATTGTAAGAAACTTTATAGATATTGAAACTTGTAAAGCGTTAGTTGACAGGATTGACGATTTTCATGCAAAGGGACAAACTATACCTCCCGATAATCAATGTCCAAATAGTCCAACATTTTATGGAATATTTAACGACGAATCTGCACAATGGAAACCTCAAATAGAAGAATTAGTAGGTAAGAGTTTATTTCCTACATATACCTATTCAAGAATATATCCTAAGGGAGAAGGCCTACTTCCGCACATTGATAGATGGGAATGTGAATATAGCTTTACACTTGCACTAAAGCACGATAAAGAAATTTGGCCCTTTTATATACAAACTTCAAATGGCCCAGTTGAAGCATTGCTAGAGCCAGGAGATATTTTAATATACAAAGGTGTTGAAAGTTTACACTGGCGACTACCTTTAGAAAATGATTTCCATTATCAAGCATTTTTTCACTATGTAGATGCAAATGGTCCGCATGCAGATAAAAAATATGATGGCAGACATGCGTTTGCAACAACGAACGAAGCAACAACAGAAATAATTAGGAGACAAAATGTACTATAACGAAGAATTTCAATATATGACTTTTGATGTACCTCATATTAGAGATAACATCAAAGACATCCAACGAATGACACAAATCGGTGTTGACAAATACAAACGAAAATTTAGTGCAACTAATCATGCTCAAGGTACAGATAATATTACTTGGCAATTTGGCAATTATAATGTCTATGGTCTATGTTCTTGCAATCAGTGGTTTTACGACATTTACAAAAGTTTAATACACGGGCTAAGAGAATACTATGCAGTAAGCAACACAGAAATTCCGCAACAGTTGTGGTTGCAAAGTTGGATTAACAGTCATACTCCTAAACAAGTTTTAAAAACACACAACCATGACTGGCCGTTACATGGATATATCAGTATTGAACCAAAGAAGTCGTGTACTGTGTTTACTGACAAGCCTAACGGAACCGAGTTGTATCGTATCGAAAATAAAGTAGGACAAATTTATATCGGCCTAGGACATCGATTCCATCATGTAGAAGTACTAGAGCCGTTTGAAGGTGAACGAATTACCTTTGGTTTTGACCTAGAACACCGTGATAGAATTTTCGATAATATTGGGTTTATGCCAATCATTCTCTAACTAGTCAGGTTGTAGTTGCTCTACAACTCTGGTCTATAAATACTAAAACTAATATACAAGGAGTTATATAATGGGTACTAAACTACCAGAAATTTTCTATTTACAGGATGTTGCACAGTCTGATGTGTTTTCAAATCTCGTATCTGATTTAAAACAAGACGTTTGGCAATTTGGAGTGGTCACTAATAATGCTGCCGGATTTGGTGTAGAAGATGATGCTAAATTCTGGTTTGCTGACATGGTGAAAAATAGATGGAACGAAGTATTATTTCAAGACATTATCGACAAACTAGAAGTACTAGATCCTGCAACTAAAAACTATAATTTTAAATCGTTAGATGTTAAAGCAGGTGGTAAAACTTTCGGATTAGATGGCAACATTCATGTTGATCGAGATTTCGAATACAATAGCAAAGGCGACGGATACATGACATTTTGCTATTTTCCTAACGAAGAATGGCATCCAGAATGGGGCGGAGAATTACAGTTCTTTGACAACAATGGCAATGTAATTGCAACATATTATCCTATGCCAAACACCTGTGTTGTCTTTGATAGNAATATTCCGCACAGAGGTCTTGCTCCTACTCGTGATTGTAANGAACTTAGAAAATATATTTCGTTCAAAACATTTGTTAACAAAATGGTCGACGATCAAGAATGATACAAAATTTATTTTCTCTACCGATATATAAAACTAACTTGTTTGAATCTGATATTGATTTTGATTCAATACGGAAGTGTGTAGAAAATGAATTTAACTCAGTTAATGTTAATGTAAGTTTAGAAAAAAACGGCGGAGTTAGCACATATGCAACTAATAGACAGTTGCATACAAATCCAGAGTTTAAAAAACTCAACGAATTAATTTTATATCATGTAAATTTGTATTGGAAAGTGTTAGATATCAATGACGGGTTGCATCCTGAAATTGACGAGTGTTGGAGTAATCTTCATCGTAAGGGAAGTTTTACAGATTTGCACTCTCACAGTATGCATCCTGTTGTTGTAAGTTTTTACCTGTCAGCGCCTCCCGATAGCGGAAGTATTATTTTTGTTAATCCTATGGAATATGCTATTACTCATATGCCGTATAACTATCCAGTAGAAGATAAAATTAATACAACAGTCTATGTCAGGTCAGGTGATGTATGTTTATTTCCTGGCTGGTTAAGACATAAAACCGAAGAAAGTAATACTAACGAAGATCGCATAGTAATTACTTTTAATATACGATATAGCGGACTATATCTAGATTCGCAGGTACCGTACCCAAATATTGTAGAGAAGCCGATGCCCAAGACATTTAACGAACAAGTAACTATTGAATCTAATAACAGTGCTATGGATTATTTGTTTAATAAATTGCATACACAAGAAATGTTAATCCGTCACTTGACTAATTTACTAACTGGAGATGAAAATGGAAAATGAAAATAAAAAANCGCCTCGAGTTATACGAAACCTCGACAAGTCACAAAGACGCCTACACTTTAACGATAGGATTTTGTATTGTTCAAAAGAGGATGCTGCTGAGAGACTAGAGATTTGTAAAAAATGTACATCATTAGAGGATTGGGGATGTGCGCCCACAGGATTTTTTATGCCTAGGCATGTAAGACTAAAAGGCTCATCTTGCCCATTTGGTAAATGGACAACTGTATACAAAGACGGGACCAATAATGGCAAGGACAATTAAAGTTGGATATACGCCATGGTTTGAAAAATCACCTAATACTAGCGGTATGGGTCCGCTAAACTACTACGGCTGGAACGAAATAGTACACTACGATTTAGAAAAATTAGACACTTGGAAAAATTCTAAAGTAGGATTTATGAAATGTCCTGCATTTGTAAAGTATGTAGATCAAATATGGGTTGTAAAAGCATTAGTAGATATTGATATAGAATGGGATCCGTATAACAAAGTATTGTTAAGTAATTTGCCTTCTCTAGCACACGATGCTATGGTAAAAGTCCATTGGGGCGATTTTGATCCAGAAAAAGACAAACCAATTGTAGCAATCAACACTGCTACATTGTTTTATGCAGACGAAGAAACTTGGGTAGACTTTTTGCCGCCTTGGAATCATATAGATCCTAAATTTAGAATAATGCCTGGAAGTTTTAATATTCACACATGGCAGCGTCCAGTAATACCTACATTTGAAATGCTAGATAACAAGATTAGCTTCAAACGAGGACAGCCGCTAGCTTATATTAAGTTTCGTACTAGAGATCCGCAGGATATGATACAACTAGTTAAACAACCACGAACAGATGAATTAGATCATATAGTAAATGCGTCAGTATCGTTAAAATCGTATCAGCCAAATTTAAGTTGGAAAGTCGTTACTGGAATTATTCCAAATAAAATTAGACCGAAAAAGATGGTTAAAACAGAACCATGGATTTGCAGAGTGTTTAGGAAACTATTAAGAAAATGATCAACTCTGTTTGTATCCTCGGAGGCGGCACTAGCGGATTAATTGCAGCTCTAGTATTAAAAACTTGGTATCCTAAAATGGATGTTGAGATAATTGAATCGTCTAATATAGGCATCATAGGAGTTGGTGAAGGTAGTACTGAACACTGGGCTAACTTTATACAAGCTGTGAATATTAGTGTTCAAGAACTATTATTAGAAACAGGTGCTACATTTAAATCAGGAATTCGATTTAATAATTGGAACGGTGATAATAAATTCTACATGCATTCGCTTCATGCAGAGTACACCCAAAATCTTCCTAATGCACTTCCTGGTATAATGGTACAACTTATTACCGATAAAGCAGACCACTTGTGCCCTGATAATATTATCAACTCTGAACACTTATTTCCAATTGTGTCTAGTGTAAATCAATATCATTTTGATACTGTAAAATTAAATGCGTTTTTGCATAAAAAATGTAAGGAACGCGGTGTTAGCATAAAAGAAGATGACATAAAAGATGTATTGCTAACACACGATGGTCATGTCAAAAGTTTATTAGGTAGTAAAAACGATTTATACAGTGCTGATTTTTTTATTGACTCGTCTGGATTTAATAGAGTAATAAGTTCAAAACTCGGAGCTAAATGGATTGGTTGTAAAGACAATCTACCAATGGATAGTGCATTTGCATTTCCGACTACGCACGACGGTAAAAATTATCCTTCCTATACTACAAGTACAGCAATGTCAAGTGGATGGTCATGGAAAATACCGACACAAGAAAGATATGGAAACGGGTATGTATATTCGAGTGATTTCCTAACGCACGACGACGCAGTTGCAGAAATACAAGCATTATATGACGAGCCAATAGAAGTAAGAAAAAGTTTTAAGTTTACTGCTGGATATGTTGATAAGTTTTGGATTAAAAATTGTGTTAGCATAGGATTAGCTGGTAGTTTTGTAGAGCCGTTAGAAGCGTCTAGCATAGGAACAAGTATACAACAGTCGCTGGCGCTAGGTTCTGCTTTGCTAAGTTGGGAACCTAACGAAGAACTTACTGCTAAAACATATAATAGACAATTTGAATTAGTTGCTAAAAATATAATAGACTTTGTACAACTACATTATATAACTCAAAGAAACGATTCACCGTTTTGGCAGCATTGTAAAAATATAAAGTTAACTGACTTCAATCAAGAAACTCTTGAACATTTTAAAAATACAATTCCTACTCGTGCATACTACTCGTCTACGCAGTGGCTTATGTTTACTGAAAACAATTGGTTACAAGTATTGCATGGGCTAAATTTGCTAAATTCAGATAGTATTGCAAAGATGTGGAATCAACAAGATCAGTCTTTATTATTAGAAGCCAAAAATATTGTTACTGCACTAGAATTACATCAACAACATTCACCTAAATTATCTCACTATGAAGCGCTAGAATATCTAAAGAAAGGTAAATGATAGTATGGACATGAAAAATTTGATATTTGTAGTTGAAGGGGTCTTGACTAAAGATCAATGTCAACTGTTGATTAATGAATACGACAGCCGATCTGAAGAAACAGAACTAGAAAGTTGCTATCATGCAATAACTAATCAAATGACTACAAGCACATACAAGCGTGTAGAATTGCAACCTAATACAAATACATTTGATATCGTGCATAATGCAACTAACGATATGATTGTAGGCTGGATCGATCATTTAGATAAAATGGGATCATTTCATGTTGCAGCGTTAAAGAAATCTTTAAGATATTCTCATATGCATCGTTTAATGAAATACGAAGAGGGTGAATGGATTCACCCTCATGTAGACTGGGAAGAAATGATTCATGCTAGTTGCACTATTGCACTCAACGACGAATACGAAGGCGGAGATTTCACATTCTGGAACGGAAAACATACTGTAAAGTTAAAACAAGGCGATGCAATGATTTGGCCAGCCGATCCGTTTTGGGTACACGAAGTTACTGCTGTCACTAAAGGTTGTAGATATGCAACTAATACATTTATTCAGTCGTTGCCGTTACACGAAAGAAATCAAATGGGCGAAATAATATGGGCAATGGGACTTAGTGAAAATGTTAAAAATGCATTCTTTTATGATCAATGCAAGGATGTATTATAGTATGAAAAAGAAAATTGTAATATTAGGTGGCGGCAGTGCAGGTTGGTTATCTGCGTTGTTTGTTAAAAGTGTTTGGCCTAATGTAGATCTTATGGTTATTGAAGATCCTGCTACTCCGCCAATTGTTGCAGGAGAATCAGGAAGTGCGTCACTTAATAAACTTTATAATTATCTTGAGATAGATATAACTGATTGGGTTAAGTCTGTAAATGCTATGCCCAAATTAGGTGGTAAATTTAATAACTGGAGTAGGCAAGGAAATAACTTTGTTCATGGATTAATACCTTCATGGTACAACCTTCGTTATAATTCAAAATTTCCAGAATTTGGAACTAATAACAATTTCTTAAATTGTGCCCTAGCATTAGATGTTTCAACTGAAGATATATTTTATAATAGTCAATTACTGCGACTCAATAAACTTCCGCTTACACCTTCGAGTGATGGCAGTTTGTTTAATGTATTAACATTGCCTATGTGGCACTTTGATAGTAGAGCTAATGCAGATTATTTAAAAACTCTAGGCGTTAATAGAGGAATAAAGTTAATTGAGGGAAGATATCAATCTTCAATTCGTGCAGACAACGGTGATATAAAAACATTAAGATTAGACATAGGTGACATCGAAACTGACTGGGTGTTTGACTGTAGCGGATTTGCCAGACTATTATTGCAAAAAGAATTAGATGTAAAATTTAAAGATTATAGCAAATATTTTACTGCTAATGCTGTAGTAGCATGGTGGGACGAAACTCCTGCTTTTAAAAATCATACCGAAATGACCGCAATGGATTATGGTTGGTCATGGAATATCAATTTAAAACATCGTCAAGGTAATGGATATATCTATGATCCAACTTGTATAAGTGTCGACGAAGCAATAAAAGAAGCAGAGTTAAAATTTGGTAAGCCAATTGATCCTATTGCTAAGTTAAAATTTCAGCCTGGCATATTAGAAAAAAGTTGGGCTAATAATGTTATCGGAATAGGTCTAAGCACAGGGTTTTTAGAACCATTAGAATCAAACGGGCTTGCAGCAGTTGCAGAACAATTAAAAATGTTATCTGAGTATTGGTCTCCTAGCAGTAACACTATTATAGAACAAACTCAATATAATAACAAGTATAATATTGTAATGAATGATATAAGTGACTTTTTATCTTTGCATTATAGAGGAGGTCGTACAGATACAGCATTTTGGAAAGATCATACTAACAATCCTGATCGAATATCTGATGCACTTAAAAACAAACTTAATTTATGGAAAAACGGATTTATAGGGCTAGATGATACAGAAGTGTACGGTATCGAAAATTATGCTGTAGTTATACAAGGACTTGATCTAATTAATAAAGAAAAATTAAAAGACAGACTACTTGCTAAACGACAATCAATATTTGAAGAGTTTTATCAGTCATACAATATACTGAAAAAAGATATTGACAATATTAGTAATATATGCTACACTATAGAACAGTGGGATAACATAATTTATGGAAGCAATCAATAAAATAATTGTTTTAGGCGGCGGCACTAGCGGATTGATGTCTGCACTAATGCTTAAAAGACAATTCGCACATATAGATATTCAAGTAATTGAAAGTTCATCAGTTGGTGTAATTGGTGTTGGCGAAGGTGCTACAGAACATTGGCGTAATTTTTGTGATACAATCGGTGTGCGTCTTGAAGACACTATGGTTGCATGTAATGCTACTTTAAAAAGTGCAATTAAGTTTACCGATTGGGGCGTTCCAGATTATTATCATGCAACTTGTGAACCGTATTCAAGACAGTTTGGTAGTTATATGGCAGTGTATGCTAAGATGATTGCAGACGGCGATTCACCTACAGAAATTATACAAAAGCGTGTAGTTAACAGCACTGTTCCGGCAGATTGGACAGACGGAATTGGCCCGTGCCCAGTTAATCAATTTCACTTCAATACATTTGCAACCAATGACTATTTGCATAAGTTGTGTGCTGAAAGAAATATTCCTACCATTGATGATAAAATTACAAAAGTAGATTTAGACAACAACGGTAACATTTCTACACTTGTTGGTTCTAAAGATTCCTATACAGCTGACTTCTTTGTTGATTGCTCAGGCTTTGCTAAGGTGTTAATGAAAGAACTCGGTGCTGAGTGGATAAGTTATAAAGAAAATTTATGGCTTAATAGTGCAATTGCATTTCCTACTGAAGACACTGAAGAATATCCTATATACACAAATGCAACTGCTATGAATGCAGGATGGATGTGGAATACACCTGTACACGGACGATGGGGAAACGGATATGTGTTTTGTGACAAATACATAGACTTTGATCAAGCGCAAGCAGAAGTAGAAGCTAAGTTAGGAAAAAAGGTTAACATAGCAAAAAAAATTAAATTTGATGCAGGACGATTGAATAAATTTTGGATTAAAAATTGTGCAAGTGTAGGATTATCGTCTAGCTTTATCGAACCTTTAGAAAGTTCAGCAATTAGTCAAGGTGTGCTGCAAACATTTTTAATTATGAACTTGTTAGGTAGTTGGCAAAACAACAACGAAGAGATTGCAGAATTATACAATGACAAGGTTAATGCTATTTGTGATAACATATTAGATTTTGTATCTGTGCATTACTATGTTCCTAAAGACGATACTCCGTTTTGGAAAGATCTTAAAGAAAATAGAAATAGCTGGATGACAGATAGTCTAAAAGCCAGTCTAAACAAGTGGAGTAAACGACTGCCATTGGCATTAGAGTTTGACCAAGATTATTCGTTGTTTACAGCAGACAACTGGGTCGTAACTTTACACGGTCTAGGATTACTCGATGTAAATAGTGCTAGACGAGAATATAATATGCTCCCTCCCGAAGCAAGAGCATATTGTGATGCAGTGGTTAATGAACAGCGTCACTTAGAGAATACATTGCCGTATATGCCGCACAAAGAAGGTCTAGAACGGTTCGTTAAAAAATATAAGGAAACATATAGTGAAGAATGATGAAATTGTAATTGTAGGTGGCGGTAGTGCAGGATGGATGACTGCTGCTACACTCATTAATAGTTTTCCTAATAAGAAAATTTCTGTAATCGAAAGTGCAGATGTTCCAACTGTAGGAGTAGGCGAGTCAACTCTTGGACAAATTAATGAATGGCTTAATATGCTAGACATTAAAGAAGATGATTTTATGAAAGAAACTGACGCTAGTCTTAAAACTAGTATTAAGTTTACTGATTGGGCTGGAAAAGACACAGGAGGATTTCATTACCCGTTTGGTAATAGTTGGACAGTTGGAACAAAGTTTGGTGTTAACGACTGGTACATTAAAAAAGCAAAATATCCCGATACTCCTGTAACAGACTTTGTTGATTGTTTATTTCCTGCAATGGCGTTAACTAATAAGAATAAAATTATTAAAAACGAAAATGACGAGTTGCCAGGATGGCGGTACGATATGGATGTTGCATATCATTTTGATGCTGCCAAATTTGGTGTTTGGTTGCGAGAGAAATATTGTATTCCTAGAGGTGTAGTACATATTGTTGGTACGATTAAAGAAGATGTAGCAGTTAACGACAACGGCATCGAATATGTAGAATTAACTACTGGTGAAAAAATAATAGCAGATGTATATATTGATTGCACAGGCTGGAAAAGTTTGTTGCTCGATAAAGCATTAAAGGTACCTTTTGAAAGCTACAGTGATATATTACCTAATGATAGTGCATGGGCTACAAGAGTACAATATAAAGACATTGAAACACAATTAGAACCTTATACTAATTGCACTGCAATAGAAAATGGTTGGGTTTGGAACATTCCGTTGTGGAGTCGCATAGGCACAGGTTATGTTTTTAGTAGCAAATATGTAAACAAAGATCAAGCACTAGAAGAATTTAAAGCACATCTTTTAAGGACATACTCAAGTGACGTTGTTGACAATTTAGAATACAAACTAATCAACATGCGTATAGGTATTCATGAGGAACTATTCCACAAGAATGTTTGTGCCATCGGACTCAGTGCTGGATTTATTGAACCTTTAGAATCTAATGGATTATTTACAGTACATGAATTTTTGCATAGACTGATTAAGACATTATCTAGAGATAGTGTAAATGCAATAGATCGTGCTGGGTTTAATGCAGCATGTAGAGGAGACTTTAGAGCGTTTGCTGAGTTTGTAAGTTTGCATTATTCATTGAGCACTAGGGACGATACACCTTATTGGAAAGCAGCAAAAGAGCGTCCTGTATTTGATAAAAGTAAAAATAATCCCGGTGAATATCTACAATACGGTTTTGATAATTTAATCTACAAAAGAGATGTTATGAGCCAGTTTGATGATTCTGTTGCCGGCGCTGCATTTATTGCTACCGGGCTGGGGTACTTTCCTATAACATCAGACGTTGTTAAACGATCAGAATTTAAGTTTAACAGAAAATTAGATTTTGTAGAAGATTCGTTTGAAATTTGGGGAAGTAATAAAATCCATTGGAATAGAATAGCTGACGAAGCACCAACACTATACGAATTCTTAAAGGAAAAGTATAATGGAGGGAATTAATGCATGGAACAGTTTAATTTATAAAGATACATACTCGGGTGATTTATCAAAGATGTTAGATATTGCTAATGCAGTGTCAAAGCAGTCAGGCATAGAGCATCCGTTAGAAGAAGGCGGATTATCTACATGGGATAGTACTGTTAGAATTTTAGAGTTACCTGAATTTACTGACTTAACTAACTGGCTGATAGAAAAACATTCTATAGTATGGCAATCTTGGGGATTTAAAGATTTTCCAAGATTTATGCATAAAAGCTGGATCAATTGGCATCCTCCTAGTGCATCAACACTTGAACACGATCATGGCGCTGTTGCACTAGTAATGTCAATATATTTAAATCAGCCAACAAATGGCGGCAATATTCAATTTAAAGATCCGTTAGAATATCAATGGAGTGCTAGCCCTAGACAAGATGACGATAACTGGATTACCGTTCCGGTTCGAACAGGCGATGTATTGTTTTTTCCAGGATTTATAAAACATCGAACAGAAAAAAATAATAGTACTGAAGATAGGTTTGTACTAACAGTTAATATGATGGCAAAATATGTTTAATAAAAAACAAAAACCGATAATAGAATTTAGTTGTAGAGAATGGGCAATAAGAAAACATGCTCCCATTTTACCAGCATCTAAATTTCTACCTAAAGAGTACGAAACATTGCAAGCTGGTTCAAAATGTCCTTTTGATCATTTGCAAGAAGCATCATTATTAAGTCTTAAGATGTGTCCTGCTGTTAATAATTTTATAAATGCAGGATATGTTATACCAGCATGGTGTGATATTGAAATTAAATTTGAAGGCGATCGATATCGTATTAACTACAGTAATTTTAATTATCAACACAGAACACACCCGGAAGAACAGTTCACAGGAATGTTTGATAGATTCAAAGTAAGAACTGATATTAAATTAGATAGTCCTTGGGCAATTAAAACTGCTCCTGACTATAGCGTTATGTGGATGCCTATGTGGTTTCATAATTCTAATTTTCAAGCAGTTCCTGCTATTGTAGACACTGACAGAGTGCCTAATCATAACCCTATTAATATTATGTTATTTGAACCAAAAGATACTGTAATTAAAATGGGAGACCCGTTAGTACAACTCATTCCCTTCAAGAGAGAACCAGTTGCTGCGATAAGTAGAGAGTATAATGAAAATGACAACAAGCGTATCCAATCAATAATGGGATTAGGTCAACTTTCTAAATACGGTTGGAGGCAGTTTATAAAGAAAAATATAAACTACTTATTAGATAGACAGGATTTAGATTTAGAATGATTGATGATGTTATCATTATAGACAATGTAGTTAACGCTGCATATCAAAACGAGCTAGAAGGAAACTTTTTAGCAGAAATGAATGCTGCTTGGTACTTGCTTGATGATGTTGCATATCCCGGTAACGCAGTCTCGCATCAACAACCGGGTATAGTACACCCGTTATTTGAAGTTAACAAAGGAATTATGAGTCCGTTGTACAATCTAGCATTACCTATGGTGCTAGAAGCAATCACTAAAGTAAATTTTAACTTTAGTTCAACAATTCGAGGTAGGGCGTTTATTCAATTTCCTTTTAAAACCAATCATACAAATCATGCACACATTGATTCAAACGAGCCACATCTAGTGTGTTTGTATTATGTAAATGATGCAGATGGCGACACCGTTATCTATAACGAAACAGCAAATGATATTATTAACTTGCCCGGCTTAACAAATGATATGCTTACTATTAAACAAACAATAACTCCTAAAAAAGGAAGAGCAGTATTGTTTAACGGTAATAGGTATCATAGTAGCAGTACTCCTACTACTAACAAGCGATGTATTATAAATTTTGATGTGGCAGGTATCATATGATTAAAAGCGACGAATTTATTGTACTAGACGATGTAATAAGTCCTCAGTATCAAGATATGATCGAACATTGGTTATTGTCTCCGTCAAGTAGTTGGAACTTTGCATCTGATATTGCATTGTCTGACAGAATTGTAGGTGAATTAGGTTTACAATCTAAACCCGGATTTGCTAAATCATTCTACAGTATTAAAAGCGGATCGTCTAGTGATTTATATCCTATGATTTTACCTATGGTATTTGAAACATTTCATAAAGCAAATATCAAGTTTGATCAAGTATTGTTTTCTAGAAGTTTTTTAACGATGCCAGTTCCTGGATGCGGTCCTGGCGATTATGATCACATACATGTAGATACGCCCGATGAACACATGGTGTGTTTATACTATGCAAATGACAGCGACGGAGGCGATACTGTGTTCTTTGATCACACAGTTGCCGATATGTTAGAAAAATATAATATAACAGATCGCCCAATATATGATCAACAACTATTAGAAATTATCGATAGTCAATCAGATAAAAAAGATTTTAAAGTAATAAAACGAGTAACACCTAAAAAAGGTAGAGCTGTTATCTTTAACGGGTTACGCTATCATAGTGCTGCTAGATGTCAAAGCGGACATAGACTAATAGTTAATACTTGTGTACGATGAATAATATTCTAAATGTAGGTGCAGTGCCTATTGGCATTTATGACTGGGATCAGTTTCAAGATTATAAACAGCCAATTGTAGATTACTGTCTGTTGAATGAAAAAACTAATACAGTTGAATCAAGCATTGCCCCCGAAGTTAAACACAACTTATGGGAAAGTGAGTTTAATTTTTTAAGTAAGCCGCACTTACATGAATTAAATAATTGGATTACATTAACTACTAGATTATTTGTTAACACTGTTAATAATTCTAATTATCATGTTGCTATAACAGACAGTTGGGCGCATATTACAGAAAACGGCGGGCATCACGAACCACATAGACATCTTAATTCAAGCTGGAGCGGTATATTTTATATTCAGCAAGAAGATCTAGATAGCGGTAAAAATATATTCTTTAATTACAACTCTATGCCTGATGTAAAAGGATATGAGTTTTATAACGAACAATTTACAATAGATATTAAGCCAGGGCGTTTAGTAATATTCCCAAGTACAATGTTGCATTATGCAAAACCATACTTGGGAACAGATAAAAGAATTGTCGTTGCTTTTAATGCTGTGTGTATTTAATTTACACTAACAGTAATTACTCCGCCAGTTGCGTTAACTTCTGTAACAGTTACTGAGCATACAACATCGTCTTCATTAAACGATACAACATCATCAACTGCATATCCGCTTCCGCTTAATATAGCAATAACTTGGTAAGTATCACCTGCTTTACGAACTTTAAATTCGCCACCTGTGCCACTACCTTCAGTTGTTCCATTTAACCCGCTATATAACTTAACAAGGTTACCGTCAGCAGTGTACCACTGTGTCTTAGTAGTAGCGATAGGGTCAGCAGGATCGTAATCTTCTGGCTTAGGAATACCTTCTTTAACTGCTAGAATACTTTGAAACCATTGGCCGTCGACACTAATTGTTCCAGTATCTCTAATTTCTTTCCATAGCATGTCCATTTGATCGCCACTGCCAGGATACGCTCTAGCTCGTTGCATTACAAAAGGTTCAACTGGGTTTCCAAATTCGTCCTTAGAGGCAGCGTGCGGATCCTCAAAAGTTAATTCTTCTGGATCGTACACATAATAAGTATCACAATCATCTGGGCAATCTACCCAATATAATGCTTTGTGTACTTCGAATTCTTCGCCTTGCTCAACAACTTGTGTTACTCGCAAAGTATTGCTATCAATGAGTGCTCTTTTCATATTGTATTTATCCTATTATCTGTATTCGTATACTATGCAAATTCCGCTTTGGCCACTTCGGCCGCCTTGACCATTATGATTAGGAGCAACTGCTACTCCGCCAGCACCCGGTGCGCCAGGTCCTGGGTTTCCTGATGAAAAGTCTGGTCTAAACCCCGCAGTACTTCCACCAAAATAAGTTCCTCCGCCGATGCCGCCTGAAGCATTTGAACCACTATACTGGTCCATGTTATTATGACTGCCACCCATTCCGCCGTATGTATTTATGTTGCCACCATATCCAAGACCACCGTGCCCGCCTGCATGTTGTCCGTTGTTTGATGATCCGTAACCGCCACTTGCTGAACAATAACCGCCAAATGATGTTGTACCGCCTTGACCACTAAAACCAAAGTATACTCCTCCGCCACCGCCTCCGCCGACAGTAACTGATACTGTTGTTATTCCATTAGCGTCGATAACTTCTTCAGTGAAACCACCGCCGCCGCCACATTCAGAATATGCACGGGCGCCGCCGCCGCCGCCGCAACACAGTACATGAATTGTCTTTACATCTGGGCCGCTTTTTGTGTATGTACCGCTACTTGTAAAAGTATAAACACCTTTAAGTCTAGTTTTTAATTTATCATCAATTAGTGTTTTTGCACCTGCTGCTGACATTGGATTAGCTGTAGTACCTTCAGATGCAGCAACGCCTGATAATGATGTCCCTGATAAGTTCATAGATGCTACTGTTGCCGACCCTGTAAAAGTGCTAACACCTATAGAACCGCCACTAATACTTACTGCGTTAGAATTTTGAGCTGCAATTGTTCCGATAACCTTAGTTGGATTTTTTGAAGCGTTACCAACATATGCTTTTTGATCACCTAAGTTAAATGCTGGCTCTCCTGTTTCTAAAGAGCCATTACCAGGTATTGATCCTCCTGATGTTGTAGTTTTGAATGTAATTTTTGGCATTTAGTGTATCCTTATTTGTATTCGTAGACTACGCACATACCGGCATATCCATCAGAGCCGTTATGATTGCCGGCGCCGCCTGGGCCGCCGCCACCTGGTGCTGCTACTGGGTTAAAACTATTACCACCATGTCTTCCAGCGCCGCCGCCGCCAAAGAAACTTGCTCCGCCTTCGCCACTCATCCCACCCTGCTGATTATTGTAGCCAGGTGCGTGGCCACCACCACCGCCGCCATGTAGGTTAATTTGTCCGCCGGTGCCGTAGCCGCCGTGGCCGCCACAATGCGATCTATTTTGGTTTGCGCCGTATCCGCCGGACGCTGATACATATCCACCAAATGATGTTGTACCTCCTTGATTGCTAAAGCCGAAGTAATATCCGCCACCTGAGCCGCCGCCAACTGTCACAGAAACACTAGTAATGTTTGTTGCATCAATCCATCGTTCTGCAAAGCCGCCTGCGCCACCGCTTTCATGATATCCACGGCCGCCACCGCCGCCGCCTACACAAATTACTCGTAGCATTTTGACATCACTACCGCTTTTTGTATATGTACTATTGCCAGTATATGAATACATATTTTTCAATGTACCTGCATATTGATCAGCATAACTTTTTACTGCACTTTGTGTAGCTAACTCTGCACTGCTATTTGATAAAGATCCGCTAGTTTGTACGCCAGTTAGTGGAGTTGCTCCGCCGCGTATCCATACTTTAACATGACTAATGTAAAATGCTTCGTCTTCTGCTGCTTGATTTAGGCCAGTTTGGTGCTTTGCTATAAATGTACTCGAAGTATGACTATACCAACCGGTAGTTACTTTCATATAACCGTCCCAGCGAGATTCCCGTTCACCGTTATTTCCATTCCACGGTGCATAACTGTAATATTTGTTACCCCACCACGATGCTACAGTGCCACCGGCTGTAGATATACTTCCAGGGAAGCCACCATTACTCTTGGTCCAACTTGCTTGTTGAATATCACCGCCACCAGTGTTTGAAGTATAAATTATGTTTTGTTCGTCGTCCCAAGAATCTACATGGTGTATATAACATTCATATCTAATTTCAGTATGAGCAGGAATTCCTGATAATGTTAACTGATATGTTCTAGCACTTCCGCCCCAACCGTGTATATGACAGTTGCCTAAACCGGCACAATCTGTCATGTTATATACTTGTTGATCGTTCCAGTTTCCAATAGTTGCTCTACAGTCTGTGCCTTCGTCGTAATAAATGCGCTCGCCTGCTGCTAAATTTAGTGTTGATACATTAGTAGATGTTGCTGAAACTGTACCTGCCACATTACCGCCAGTGATTGCAACATTATTTGAATTTTGTGCTGCTAAACTACCTATAATTTTAACTGGATTTCCAGAAGCATTGCCTACATGCAAATAGTTGTTTGATGTATCGTATGCAAGTTCGCCTTTACCTAACGAACCGTTTGCAGGGGTACCTGCTCCTGTTTTTACCTTAATTACTGGCATTATTTTTCACCTTATCTATATTCATATACTACTACCATGCCTACTTGACCGTTATAGCCTGCTGAGAAGGATCCGTTTCCGTAGAAATTAGAACCACCGCCGCCTGATCCGGGTGCCATTTCTTCTTGTGCCCAACGCTCGGTATAGTGGTGACCAGCATTGCTACCACCAAAGAAACTTTGTCCACCGTGTCCAGGATTATGATAACTTGCTGAGTGACAGTTTTTATGTCCTGCTCCGCCGCCACCGTGAATATTCATATTTCCGCCGTATCCTACTCCACCATGACCACCGCTGTGTTGATAGTTTTGATTAGCGCCATAGCCGCCACTTGCTGAACAATAACCGCCAAATGATGTTGTACCGCCTTGACCACTAAAACCAAAATACTGACCGCCACCGCCACCACCACCAATAGTAATTGCAACTGTTGTTATTCCAGTAGCATCAAGTACTTCTTCGGCCATACCGCCAGCGCCGCCGCTTTCGCCGTAGCCTCTAGCACCACCGCCGCCACCTATACAGATAACTTTGATCTGTTTTACATCACTGCCGCTTTTTGTGTATGTGCCGTTGCTGGTCCAGCTATAGATGTTTTTTAATCCACCTTTTAAATTTTCAGCATAAGTGTTTATTGCATTTTGTGATGCTAACGCAGTGTTACTAGTTCCTAGTCCAGTTCCGCCGTCTACACTACTAACTGCCTGCCCGCCATTAAGCTGCAAATTATTAGTAGATAACGAACCGCTAGACATAGTAGTACTAGAAACTGCACCACCTGTAATAGATACATTGTTACTGTCTTGACTAGCTAAAGTACCTCCGATTTTTCTTACTCCGGCACTTGTACCTATATAAGTTTGGTTATCCGCAGTATTAACTGCAAGTTCACCTACTTGTAAAGAACTAGGTACTGCTCCCGGAGTTGAACTATTTTTTAGTTTAATCTTTGGCATTCAAAATTCCTTTTAGTATGTTCCGCCGTCAATAGTGCCATTGCCTGTAAGTGATGTATTAACAGTAATAGTATTAGCTGTTATATCTGCTGCTGTACCTGCACCAATTGTTACATTATTTAGCGATCCTGCAGTTGCTGGATTTATAGTTACAGTACCAGTACCAGATGGTGTCATTACAATGTTGGCATTTGCCGGACTAAATGATACTGCACCATTTGCTGTTAGCGTTCCACTAGTAACTAGTGTAGTTGCTTGCTGTGGGCCACCTTCGTTGTTTGTTAAAATAAAGTTATCGCCGTCTGATGTAATCGTGTATGTCGAATTAGAAGGAATTACTTGTGAAGAGCCTTGTACAAACCCTGGACCTTTAATCACTCCGCTTGGCGCAGCAATAGTAATATCGCCAGCTGTCGAATTGTAAAAAGTCTGTGATTGTCCAATTGATCTGTCAGGATCGGCAAGTGTTACAGTATATCCTGGCGAACCCGAAAGCGTAGTAAACAAACCTTGATCAGGTGTAATAAACGACCCTGTAGTTGTAGTTGTTCCAGTTGTATTAACTGAGTTATAACGTGCCATCCTTTATTCCCCTTATGCTGTTGTTGTTTCAATACCGTACACAGAACTACACACGTTTGCAGTATCTGAATACACTACTAAGTTCAATCCTGCATTCATAACCAATCCAGTGCGTTCAAACACACCGTTTGCAATAACGCTTGTACCATATTCAACCCATTCGTGTTCTTCTGGTGTGCCAGTGCTTGCCATTGCAACTCTAATTGTAACCGGTGTTGGGTTTCTATTAGTTACAGAAACCGTACACACTGTATAAGTTGCTACGGGTACAGTATATACTGTTGTATTTGTAGTTGCAGGTATTGCTGCAACTCCTAGTCTTCCTGATGCCATTTTTATTTCTCCATTATCTTGTTAAGAAGTATCCAAGTGCTACAGGAGCACCGTCGATTCCACCTGTAAAATTCATTCTTGATGTCACGTTAATTCCAGCTCCTGTAGTAGTACTTATCGAATTTCCTGCAATATAGATAATACCTGAAGTTAATGTGTTAACGTTCAGCGAACTCTGACCGCCACCAATTTGTGCTGTAATATAAGCTCTGATAGCTCTTTGTGTAGGTACAACATTATCACTATCAGCGGTAAAGAACGGGTCTGTACTAAACTGTGTAACAATTGCCGACCCAATACCTAATTCAACTGAGCCAAGTTGCAAGCTGTTCAAACCGCTTAGGTTGAACGCTGACGCATTCAATGTAGCAGTACCAGTTGCCTGTTGAACACCAAACAAGTCACCAACGTTAAAGTTACCGTCTTGGTCAGTACTTGTAAAGAATACTCGTCCGCCGCCACTAAACAATTCTTGGTTAGCTTGAATTGCTAATGTAATATCTACATTAGGATAGTTAGTACGTTCAAAGTTTCCAGTACCTATATACAGATAATCATGACCTGTTAGACGAACTTGTGAGTACCCAATTCTTGTTGTAATTCTATCACCGTGTCTAGGAGCTAACAAAGTTGTCATGCCGGGATTTAGCTGGAATGTAGCAGTGTATGTTCCGGGATTGTCAAGATCTTCAACAAAGTTTGTAACAGTAACAAGTTTGTAGTATGAGCCTGGAATACTTGCAAACTCAACGTTTGCACCAGGAGTTGGCGAACTTGGTAAGCCGTACACATTAACAAATGTACTAACTTGATACAAGTCACTATAACCGTCGCCTACAATATCAGTTGTAGCTGTTGTATTATCTGTACCTCTATCAGTAAACGATGGGTTACCTAATGCGCCGTCGCCTAGACGTACACGCAATCCTGCATCATTAACATTATTAGGATCAGTTACAGTTACAATTGGACCTGCACGATAAGTCATTCCGCTCGGTGTAGTTGTTGTTAGCGTAACTGCTGTTTCGGCAATTGCGTTAGCAACAGTACTTGCAACTTTAAACTGCGTTCCAGTAATAGTAGCACCAATCACATAATAAGTCTGTTCTTCTATCAATCCTCCACTGCTTGCGCCAAAGAATTCAATTGGTTGTAAATCTACTAAGTTTATAGTATTATCAACAGTAATCAAATTAGTTGTTACAGTAGTGTCTGTTACAGATCCTTTTGGATATCCTGAACCAGGTTCAATCATGCGTACTTCATTTATTGCACCATCTGCTACTTTAATACGACCAGTTGCTTGAGCTCCTGTCTTAAGTGTTGCAGCAGTAGTACCATTCGTTCCAGATACAACTGACCATACTGGAACATTATTAGTATTACCGAATGCCACACCCCTCCAGTTTGAGCTGCTAGGCAATGCACGCTGAGTCCAAACAATACCGTCAGGGCTTGTAGCTGCAATAGTACCGTCTGATACTGCTACAAACACTCCTTGACCGTATGAAATTTTACGCCATGTTGTACTTGCTGGCAACACTGCTGCTACCCACGTTGTTCCTCTATCGTAACTAACTGCTGCTTTAGTAGAAGCAGTGCCAGTTTCAATTGCAACAAATCGTCCATTGCCGTATGTAATACTTCCCCATGCAGCACTTGTTGGCATATTGCCCGCTGTTGTCCAGGTTACACCGTTTGCAGACTGTGCAGTTTCATTAGTGCCAGTAGCAATAGCAACATATTGTTCAGCGCCATAAGTTACATCTGAATATGTACCTGTGCTAAGTGTTGGTATAGTCCTGTTTAACCATAAGTTACCGTTAGTACTTGAAATTGCACTTGCATCACCAACTGCAACATATACGCCGTTTCCGTATGTAATAGCTCTTAAGTCAGTTTTGCCCGTGTCAGTACCGGCAGTCCACGCAGCAGTTGTATCAATACCTGCATTTGTTGTATAGCAGTTGTCTCCTGAACCGTTCGCAACAGCAACATATCGTGCAGCAGTGTCTACAATTTCAACTGTTGGAGTTGAAGTGTATCCTTCGCCGGCTACATCAACTGCAATTGAACTAACTCCAGCATTAACTAATGTTGCACTTGCTTCGGCTTGTGTACTAAAGCCTCCACCAGTAATTGTAACTGTTGGAGTAGTAAAGTAGTCTCTGCCCCAAGTGTTAACAACAATATGTGTAACACGATCAGTAGCAGCACTTACTGTCGGTGCAGTGTTGTATCCTGTACCAGGAATTGTAACTATTACTGAACTAATTTTTCCGTCTAGTACTGCGCATGTTGCAACAGCACCTGTACCGCCACTAGTTGGAGTAAACACAATCACCGGTGGTGTAGTATAACCTTGTCCGCCGTCAATAATGTTAACACTAGCAATTTGATCTGCTGTAGCTGCACCAGAAGTGTTAGGAACGCCAAGAACTGCTTCTAATACTGCACCTTCACCGCCTAAACCACCAACAACTGCTGTTGCTGTTGCTCCAAAACCGCCGCCGTATGCAACACCTGTCCAGGCAAAGTTTCCAGTCAGTGCGCCTGCATCGGCCCATGTAATACCATCTGCTGAGTAATTTGTTACTGTACCAGATGCTTCTGTAGTAACAAATCTTCCGTCACCGTATATTACATCATCCCAGTCAGCTGTTGATGCTAATGTTCTTGCAGTAGCAGTATAACCCGGTGCTGTATAAGTAATTTGCGGTTCAATAATGTAAGCAGTAGTTAAGTCTAAGTTAGCTTCAATTGGTGTTCCTGGAATAACATGATCCCATCCAGCTGCACCAGTTGAAGGCTTAGTAACTGTTGCAATTTTGCTGCCTGTGTTGTATGTAGCAATATTTGCAAACTGTCCTTTACCAGTACCAGCAGTAATTTGTATTCTCATTCCAACATACGCTGCACTCAATGCTTGGTCAGTTGCTGCAATTGTAATACTTGTTGTATCACCGCTTTGTGCAGAGTTACTTGCTGTTTCGTAGCTCGATCCACCAACACCGTTATCATCATTTAGATCAATAATTCTAGTTTCAAATACTGATGCGTCACGGAATTCGTCTCCGATTGCTTCAGCATTGTAGCCTGATCCGTTAATTGTATATGCTGCGTTAGTATATCCTGTACCAGCATTACCAAATTCCATTCTTAGTATGTCGTCAACGCCATCAGTTATAGTTTCAGTAATTTGTGCTTGTGCTGCACGACTGTCAAGGTAACCGTAAATTGGTGTTTCTTTACTAGACACGCCTTCAGCAATAACACCATATGTACCGTATGAGCTGTTACCGTTTGTAGCACGAATTCGTCCACCTTTTTCTGCAATGTAGCCTGCATAACCATAGTAGTTGAACACTGAAACAAGTTCTGTTAATGAATTTGCACCAGTACACCATACACCAATACCGTCACTGATAATTGTTGTAAAGTCGTTCTTAACCATTGACTTGTTGCCGCCGGCATGTAATGCAGAATCAATCTTAGCACCACTACATCCTGAACCAAACATAGTAACGTTCTGCGAGTAGTGCGATCTTGCTATAACCCACGAATGTTTGTCGTTTGGTCCAAATCCTGGATTCAATGCAACAAACGATCCTGCTGTTGGACGTTTAGTACCAAATGCATTGGTTGCTGATAGATCACCAGTTAGTCCTCTTAGAGTACAGTTTCTCAAACCAGTTGAGTTGCTTACCCAGAACATGTCTGATTTTTCTGAACCAGTTCTTGCATTGTTGTACAATGTAGCAGCATATGTTGAGTAATGATTTCCAGGGAATTGTAAATCATGTATTATCGCATTTACATATTCTCTCATGTCTCTACGGCATGATGCTTCATTGAACGAGTATGCTGTATCCATGTAGCCCGCTGTTTGAGCATTTAGAGGAAGATCTGTACTAGCAGTCTTAGATGTTTTAATTGTAAACGTAGTATCTGTAGGTACTGTACTTACATAGTATCTAGTTCCTGCTTCGATACCGCCATATACACCGCCAACTGTTACAGATGCTAGAGGAGTTGTAGCAGTTCCTGGATCAACAACTGTACCTCCCGGAGTGCTGCTTATTGTAACTTGAGTCGAGTTTTCAACAGTCAATATGTAATAAACTTGTGCTGTTCCAAGATTACCGATTGTAGTAGCACCCATTGTGAATAGCATGTTTGGTTGCATTCCAGTAGTGCTGCGTAAAGTAATTAAGTTTCCTGTAGAAGCAACTTCAGTAATGTATTGATCAATGCTTACACTTGAAAATTCTACAGGATCGTTAACTGACAGATTATGTACAGCCGATGTTGTAAATTCTGTCGCCGAAGTAGAAGTAACTACACCGCCAAATTGATCTTTAATCCAAGCTGTTGCTTCGTACTCTAGGAATGTACTGTTAGCTCTTAACACTTCAGAAGCGTTAATAATTCCAACATCATTCATATAAGCCATAGTACCTGTAACTTCTGGTGTACTTCCAGAACCAAATTCTATTATGTCAATAATAAGATTCATATTAGTACGAGCGCTTTCTAAGCCAGCAGCACCAGTTGTAAGAATATCTATAATTTGTTCTTGTAGATACCTAACTGCTTGCAATGTAGGACGAAGTTGACCAGTTAGTACTAAGCTAGCCTGACTTTGGTAATAACTAGTTCCTGCTTTGATTGATCTAAAGTTAGAACCAAACATTAGGTCGTAGCCGATTGCATCGATCATGTAACCAACATCTCTTTCGCATGTTGCGCTATTGTATGTTAAGTTAGGATAATTTGTAGTAATAAATGTAGTTACTTGACTTTGTATTGTAGACTTGTTTGTTTGTAATAAGCCATGCTGTGCTACTAGATTTGCTGCAACCCATGCAGTGCTTGGAGCAGTTTCAGTAATTGGGTTAGCATCTTTATCATCAATATAATCGATCATAGATTGCACTAATGTGCCAACTGTTGTTCCTGTTGTAGCATCGCCGCTAGTCCCAACAATACGAGATACTGTTCCGTTTAACGGAGTATATGCACCACCGTTAGCAATTGCAACCAATGCTAGTTTCATCTGTGCATATGCTGCAAGAGTTGCTGCTTTGTCATTAGCATCAATTTGCAAATCACCAGTTAACTGCGAGTAGTATGCTAACGCTGCTTGTCTAGTAGCTACATTGCCACCGTATGTTAAATCATAACGAAGTGCATCTACAATAAGTCCAACATCGCGTTCGCATGCTGCTTGACTATAGACTAATGACGGATAGTTAGTAGTAATATATTGAATTACTTCTGCTGCAACAAACGGCTTGTTTTCGTATACTAATTTTGCACCAGCATAATCTTCAGCATCAATGCCGGTGTAACTTGGCCATAAGGTGCCTGCTGGCACTTTACCGCCGTTGATGGTATGAACTATATCGTCAATTTTTGCGTTAATTAATTCTGCGCCGCCACCTAGTGCAATAGATTTAACTTTATATTTTAAGAAGTTAACTAATCCTAATGAAGCACTCTTTTGATTCGATAGTACAGTGCCTGTCGAAGTTAGGTTTCTGTAGTAGCTTTTGCCAGCTACTGTACTAGCAAAATTACTATTAAATACCATATCGTACCCAATAGCATCTACCATGATACCTAAGTCTCTTGAGCAAGTTGCTCTGTTGAATGCTAAATCTTGATGGAATTTTTCAACCCATACAAGACCGTCACTTTGAATTTCAGCTTTTCTACTTTGTAGTTCTGCAAATCCAGCTTGTAGCTCTGCGCTTGACCAAGTAATGTTTGGTGTAATTGCAGTTGGAGCTGATCCATTTGTAATCCAATCAATAACATCCTGTACACGGTCTTGTGCAAATACTGCTGCATTGCCTGTAACATCACCAGTACCTGTTGATATTCTTGGCTCGCTGTTTCCAGCAGCTGGAGTGTACGCAACATTTTGTGCGATATTATCAATCATACTCTTTAGATGAGTGTATGCTGCTAATGTTGCAGTCTTTTCACCTGCAGGCTGTACATAGTTAATGTATGTGTAATATGATGAACCTGCAATTAATGATTGTGTATTGCCGCCGTACATTAGGTCATATCGAATCGCATCAAGAATATAACCTACATCGCGTTCGCACTTAGCAGAATCGTATGATAAGCCCGGATAGTTGTTTGTAATGTATTGTGTTACATCTGCTTTAATGAATGCATAGTTTTGTGCAATTTGTGCAATTGCATTGCTGTAATCAACATCACTACCGTTAGCAGTACCGCCTGTCGGCACTGTTAACCGCTCTGTTGGTGCAGCATCAATTCCGTTATTAAGTACATCGTACAGTGCGTCTACTGCACTTGAAATTTGACTATTTGCAACAGTACTGCCTACTGATCCTGCTGCAAGGTTAGTAACTTGTAATTGTGTATTTCCTGTTGTAGGAGTAACTGAATTGTTTTGTACTATATCACTAGTAAGTGCTTTGATTCTATTCAATGATGAAATTGTTTTAGTCTTGTCAGTTGCAAGATCTGCAATTGCTCTATTAGGACTGATAACTGTGCCACGCAATTCATCACCAACTACTGAAGTGTAATTTGGAACAATAATTGGTAATATTTCATAATAAGAACCAGTCTTAACTGAAATAGTAGTGTTAGCAAATGAAGCAGACGGTATTGCTGATGCAGTACCTGCTGTGATACCATCTGTGATAATAGCAATCAATGCTGTCTTTTCTGCAAGAACACCAGACTCAGCAGTTAATGTTGAGTCAATGATCTGTGTTGCAGGGCTAGCTACACTATTTAAAGTTTGATAGTTAGAAGCTGGTGCAGTGTTAGCTAATACATTGCCCATAAGTGTATTTAGATAGTTGTATGCTAATACAGTCTGTGTAATTTGCTCGCCAAAGTTTGAATTAATGTATGCGCTGCCTGCCGGAGTGTAATATGCTTTAGCTGCTGTTACAGTCTCTCCGTTGCCGCCATGGCTGATATCAAATGCAACTGCATCAATAATGTATCCGGTATCTCTTTCGCATTTTTCATTATCATACGATAGCGTGCCGTTCATTGTTCCGCTAGTTGTAGTTAACGTTTTTACAACTCCGCCTTGTGTATTGGATATTGTAAAGTGTGTTCCATCAACTACATTTTTAACATAATACTTTGTACCAACTACTACTCCGCCTAGTACACCAGTAAATTCAATTGGCATATTAGCTGATAGGTTTGTAGTATCGTCACAAGTAAATTCATTAGTAGCTGCACTAGAATCAGTAATTGCAACAGTGTATGTATAAGTAATCCAGTTACTTACTTCTCTCATCATAAACAACTTATTCTTTTCAATAAGTTCTTTAGCTTGTCTATTTTGGTAACCTAATCTAATTTGGTCAGCTGCAAATCTTACAGTTTTCCAAGGTTTATCAACACTTGTACCCCAGCCTGATTCAATACTATCAGTTCCTGTAGGAGCAACATATACTAGATTGTTAATTATACCGTAGTATGCCCAAGTAGGATATCCGCCGTTGACCCTTAATAATTGTCCGTCTTGACCAATTGGTAAACGAGTAGGACCTTGCGGACCAAAGTAATATGTATCACCTTCGGTTGTTAGTACAGATACTTCTTCACCTGCTGAGAATAAATTCCAATATGCTGCAAGCGTGTCAGCGTCTGGTCTGTTGCCTCCAGCAGCAGTATGAGCAGTTGTACAAATAAATGTACTTGCTCCTAAGAATACTAAATCACCTGCATTATAATATGTACCAGAAGTCCAACTTGTTGAAAAGCCTACTACTGATACAGTATCAATTGCAGTTGAAGTTTCAGCTGTAACCGTTAATACTAGATCGTTAGCAGGGCTTAGGCCACCAATAGATGTACCTAAGATAGTAATAGTATCATTAACTACATATCCTGTTCCAGCATTGTTTACTGATACAGTATATATTGTTTTTTCTCTAGTAATATCAAATGTAGCACTAATGCCAGCACCTGATGTAGTGCCAGTTACAGCAGTATATGTTTGAGGTATATCTCTAAAGTTTGTACCAGAATTTAATTCTGCCCAGTATGTTACATTCGGAGGAAGTTCACCAGTACTGTCGTCTATAGCTAGGTAAGTGTATCCACCGACTCTAACAACATCGCCGACTCTATATAAAGTACCAATGTCCCAATCGCTTCTAAAATTAAATCCAGTAGTGTAAACATCCCAGTATGCTGAAGCAGTTACTGGATTTTGACCTACGTGATTTTGTTTTGCAATATAAGAGTTGCCGCCGTAAACGACAGTATCGCCAACTTGGTAAGTTGTACCTATGTTCCAGTTGCTTTCGAACTCCATGCCTTCAACAAAGATACTCCATTTAGTATCATCAAAGCCTGCTGCAGAGGTATGTGCAGTTGTACAAATCCATGTACTTGCGCCGTATTTAACTACATCGTTAATACGATATCTTACGTCATTAGTCCAGTCAGATAGGTAAACAATACCTTTATTAAATTCGTCCCAGTATGCTTGATTTGTTTCAAGACCGTCAGCTAATGTAGCAGCAGACACGTGAGCAGTATTACACACATATGTAACACCACCATAAGATACAAAATCATTTACACGATAGCGTGTACCAGTAGACCATGATTGTTGCCAAGATAAGCTCTGTGCAAATGCATCCCATTTAGATTGATCTGCTTCTAAACCTAGTAATGTAGTAGCAGCTGAAGTATGTGCTTCTGTAGCAACATAAACTGTGCCACCGTATTTTACTTGATCGCCTACATTGTAGTAGGTGTCTGTTGCCCAGTCGCCAGTCCATTGTGTACCGCCACTTACTAGATTCCAATATGTTGGGTTATTGTCTAAATCTGTTACAAATAATGCTGAAGCTGTGTGATTTTTAACACAAACATAACTTTGTCCGCCATTACTAACTACGTCATCAACTACATAGGTATTACCTGTAGTCCATGCTCCTTGCCAAACAAATTTGATTCTACCTAATTTAAATTCTGCCATTTTAGCTCCATCTTATACTGTAACATTATTATTTATCTATCTTTAGTGATAGGGGTTAATCCACTGCTCTTCCTGTTGATTGTAGGAACATTGCCATTGCTGCGCCACCTCCGTCCCAGCCAGTATACTGACCGTTAAAGGTAACTAATGTAGGCATATTAACTACAGAACCAGTTTGTCCGTTTGGTATTGTGCTTCTAATAATATTAGGACCACCAACTAACACAGTACCTGCAATTAACTGTCCGGTAAATGTATTTGATCCACCTTGACTTAGTCTTCCTGTTAAGTAAGCCTTAATTGCTCGCTGTGTTGGAATTACTTCGTTTGAGTTTGCAATAAAAGTACTGTCTGTACTAAACTGTCTAACTACAACACTTGATCCGCCTACTGAAATACCACCTAGTGACAGTGTTTCTAGTCCTTCTAATCCAAACTGTGATGCGCTAACTGTAACAATACCAGTTGCTTGTTCTACGCCGAACAAATCGCCAACCTTAAAGTTGCCGTCTTGGTCAGTACTTACATAGAACACACGACCAAAGTTAACTTCAACTGCTTGATCTTGCGGAGCAAGTACAGTATCTGCTGGAACTCCGGGGTAGTTTGAATCAACTTGATTACCGTAGCCTACATTCAAGAAGTCGTGTCCTGTTAATCTTGCCTGACTGTATTTCTGTCTAATAGTTATAGCAGTGTTATGACTAGGACTCTTAGCAACTGACACTTCTGGCGATACACTAATATTTGCTTTAATATTAGGTGCTTCGGTTCCAAATACTACTGTAGCATTTGTTACTTTATACACTGTATTATTGCCTGCAATTTCTAAGTTATCACCTGGTCCGGGCAATGTTGATAAATTATCAACTATTATTATTAAACCAGTTTGGAAAGTATCAGCAAAGCCGCCACCGTTAATTCTAATCGCTGTAGAGTTAGTATTATACCCTGTTCCTCTATTAATAAATGTAGGGTTACCTAAAACACCGTTGCTAGATCTAGGGTCAAGTTCTGCTGCTAATGTAATATTAGGATCAGTAACTGTTATCACAGGATTTGAAGTATAATTGCTTCCTGGTTCCCATATGTTAATACCGTTAATTCTTCCTGATGCTAATGTAACTCTTCCTTTAGTAGTACAACCTAGTTCTATTTTACTACCAACTGTTTGTTGAGAAGCAGTAACAAAAATACCGTCGTTATCGTTTGCAGTAAATCCAAACGCAGCAGCACGGTAACCGTCATTAGTAACTGTTCTAGATATCCAAGTTGCTCCATCTTCGCTTGAATACGCTACTGTACCACTGCTAGTAAGTGCTAAGAATACACCTTGTCCGTAAACAACTTTCAAACATCCTGGTAAAGGTATCGTACCTTGTGTCCATGTTATACCATCTCTACTGTATGCTGATGCTGCAGATGCAGCAGATACTGCAACAAATAGTCCTGCTCCAAACGCTACACTTGTCCAATTAGAACTTGCAGGCATTGTACCAGCTGACCATGTTGTGCCACCATTAGAACTATATGCTGTTGTTACTGCAATTGATGCTGGAGTACCAGTTACTGTAAATGTTTGAATTGCTCCATTTAATATATCAATTCCAGTTACTGTAATTGTAGCATCGTTTGCAGTAGTTGCGCCGCCGACATTAGTTCCTAACACTCGAATCGTATCACCAATTTGATATCCAGCGCCGCCTGCATTTACAGTTAAGTTATATGTAGTTCCGCTTACAGCAACATCAAATGTTGCGCCTGATCCTCCTGGAGAACTTATTACTGTTGTTGCTACATTAGTAAATGTTTGTCCGTTTGATATTGCAACAAACTTTCCAGCACCGTATGCTAGACCAGTCCAGTTTGCAGAAGGAAGTCCCGAACCACCGGTCCAAGTAGTACCTCCTGTGCTAGAGTAAGCCGAAGTAGTAGTACCAGACGCTATTGCTACAAATCTTCCGTTGCCATATTCTATATTAGACCAACTAGTCTTAGATGGCATTTCAAAAGGTCTCCATCCGTTTCCTTTTGCTGCCGAAACTAATACTGTTGAGCCTGTTTGTGCAGGTGAGCTGTCATTTGAAATAATAACCCAGTTGTCATTTCCGTATGCAATATCTGTCCAAGTAGTACTTACAGGTAATGCAACAGATGTCCAAGAAGTTCCGTTAGTAGTTGAGCTCGCAACCGCGTTACCGTCAGGTATTGCTATAAACTTATTGTCACCATATGCAATAGCTGTCCATACATTTGATGGTGAAATTGTACTAGTTGTACTTCCTGACTGTGTAAAGTTTGGGCCACTATATTGAATTCTAGGTTCAATATAGTACACTGTAGAATTATCTAATGATGCAGCGATAGCTGTTCCTGGGTTAATATGATCCCATCCTAGCGCACCTAAGTTCATCGCACCAAGATCTTGCTTCAATGCTACTGCGGCGCCGCCTGGCGTAGTACTAATATCAAAAGTGCTATTAGGCGCACCCGGTGTTATGCTTCTAACATAATATGTTGTTCCTGCCACTACGTTGCCAAACAAACTAGTAGAATATGTACCGTTCATTGCGCCAATTCCGTATGTTAATGTAGTTTTAGCATTAGTAGTAGTAGCTGTCATTGTTCCTGCATCTGTACTTAATGTAGCTAATGCGTTTGGAGTAAACACTGCCATATCGCCACTTGCTGTAATTAAGTTTACTGCCGAGCCACCTGGACTTAAACTAACTGTAAAAGTAGTTGCATCGTTAATCGCAAGTATATAGTAAACAGTTTCGTTTGCAATGTTACCAAATGTATTGCCTCTAAATACAATTGGATTGTTTGGCACAAAGTTAGCTGTCGATTCTACAGTTATCAAGTTCGTAATTGTAGTTGTTGCTGTTGCTTTTACATTAATTAACGATTGTGTAACAGTAAATGTAGTACTGTTTACAATAGAGTTAATATAATATTTTTGTCCTGCTGTTAACCCTCCAAATACTTCTCCTGAGAAAGATATTGGATTTAGCGGTATTAATCCGCTTGTTGAGCTTGCAGTTATATAATTGGTTGTATTTGCAGTAGCAGTTACATCAGCAGTTACTAATGCACTGGATACTGTAAACTTTGTAAAATCTAAAACATCATTAACATAATATTGTGTACCTACTGTAATTCCGCCAATAGCACTACCTGTAAATGTAATAGGCATGTTAGGCGTCATGTTAGTAGTACTTCCTGATAGATAACTGTTGTATCCAGGGAAAATCATGTTCATTGCACCAGTGGCACTATTTAATAAAAGTTTTGTTCCAAACGGTTCTGTTGAAATTGTAAATGTTCCGCCGTCAATGATTTCTTTTATGTAATATGTAAAGCCAGTTGTAACGCCGCCAAATACTGCGCCAGTAAATTGCAATGGATCATTTACTTTTAATTTTGCAGTACTAACACAAATGAGGGTATTAGTTGAGCCACCAATTGTTTCGGTAATACCTATTACGTCAGTTGACGTTTCATTCACTGATGTTGAATAGTATGTTGGAATAAACTGTACAGGTTGATTTACATATAGAGTTTCAACGTTACTACTAGTAATAAATTCATTGGATATTCCATTTGATTCTATAACATCTAACGGTGTAAATGATTCCTTAAGTATCGATGCATTCTTAGTAGCAGAGTCGTAATAAGAAATATATCCATATTGGCCAGCACCAGTACCGCTTTGAATAAACATTCTCATTGAATTATAATTCACAGCTTCGTTAATATCTGCCTGTGCAATTGTTATTGATGTACTATTCCCCGCTTGTGCGTTATTTGACGCTGTTAGATATCCGCGGCCGCCTGCGCCCGAACCCGGGTCAGTTATTCTAGTATTAAATACTGATTTAGATCTAGTTTCGTTACCTTCTATTTCAACACCGGTTCCTGCACCTGTAATAAAATAATCAGCGTTTGCAGTGTGTCTAGTATCATTAGTTTCTAGATAGAAAGTAGGTGCGCTTGATATTTGTAACTGTGTACCGTAAAAGCGTGTGTATCCAATGAACCCGTTACGACCTCTTGGGTAAATTTTTACTCTTAGTGAATTATTTAGAGCAGTAATATCGTACGCAGTAATCCACAAGCGATACCATCCTTCTACTAATTCAAGAAGTCCATATGATTCAGGAACTAATCCCGAAGTACCTGCATTACTTGGAGTAATTAGCTTAGTGTCAAAGTTAAAATTAATATTACTTGTTACAGAAGTATTACCACCGAACACCATATCAAGGTCTATGCTTGACACTGTACCTTTCTTAATGTAAGTACTAAAAGTATATGGTCTTGCGCTTCCTTCTGGCACTGTTCCCGATACACTTACAGAAAGGATCGCACTCCCTGCTAGCCCTTGAACAGTTAAGAAACAATCGTTAGTACCGTCAAGACCACCTAATTGGCTACCTAAAATTCTAACAACGTTACCGACAACATAACCTGATCCGCCGCCGTTTACAACAGCAGAATAACTAGTACTGCCAACAGTTATATCAAACGATGCTCCACTACCAGAACCAGTAACATTTAATACTGGCAAGTTAGTATACACTTTTCCTGCCACTGGTATTGTTACATCTTGGTAGATAAAACTAGAATCACTTGTTGAAGTTTGTGCATTAAATGTCCAAGCATTTGTTTCACCGTTTGGCGATGTTGTATTTTGTTGTAGTAATACATTACCGTCAGTTGTCCACGTTTCGATAAAATTATTACTGTAAGCTAACAAGTTAGTAGTTTGTTCGAAGTAATTAGAACCTGCATTTGCATACTGCATTGATAACAATTCTGCGCTAGTACCAAATGCACTCTGTACACTTGCTTGAACCTGTGTCGATTGGTTATCTACTACTCCAGAGATAGGAACTTCAGTTGGATCAAATCCTTCAGCAATAACACCAAACTGTCCATACGAACTGTTACCGTTTGTAGCACGAATTCGTCCGCCGTCTTCTGCAAAATATCCAGAATAGTTGTAATAAGAGAATACTGAAACACATTCTGTTAATGAATCTGGGCCGACACAGTACACTCCGATACCGTCTGAAATTATCTGTGTAAAGTCGTTACACACAATAGATTTATTACCGCCATTGTGCAGGTATCCATCAATTTTTAAACCAACTGCACCTACACCAAAGTTAGTGACGTTTTGAATGTACGGTGAACGCTTAGTAATCCATACATTAGTATCGTCTGGTCCTGTTCCCGGATCTAAACTTACATATGATCCGCCAGTTGGGCGTCTTGTTCCAAAAGAATTAGGAGCCGTTAACGAGCCTGCAAGTCCGCTTAGTGTTACATTTCGAATGCCGCTAGCGTTTCTTACATAGAACATGTCTTTTAAGCAGTCTCCTGCATATACAGTCATATTGCCTGTGCCACTAGTTACTGCAAAAGTAGAACCGCCTACAGTTCCAGAAATTTTAATATACTTCCCGTCAATTTCAGTAACATAGTAAGTTGTTCCTAATGTTACGCTACCAAAGTCGTCATTTAAGCCAGCTGCTGAAAATTGTATAGGATCATTTACTTCTAAGTTTTCAACCGATGCTAGTAAAAACTGATTACTACCATTTGATGATAATGTTACAGTATATACAGATTTTGCTGGGAATACTGTTGCTCCTCTTAGCTCGTCTCCGTTAATTGCTACATTATCAGGAACAATAATAGGAAGGCTTTCGTGATATGTTCCAGTCTTAACATTAATTGTTGAAGTTTCTGAACCGATAGATTGCGGTATCAAAGTTTTGTCAGCATATTGAATTGCAGATATTGGAATATAAATTAATTCCTGTATTAGTTCTGCTGTCCCTGGTTCTTGAACAACTCCAGTAGTTAAGTCTTGTGCAGTTATTAGTCCTGGATCTGCAATTACATCCCATGTAAATGCCTCACCCGGAATCTCTCCTGTGTTTGAAGGAATATTATTTTGATAATATACATCGTTATAAAGTACAATATCATCTTGAACGTAAGTTGCTGTTTCGTCCCAAGTAATGTTATCTATTTGGTAATTTACTATAGGCTCTTCGTTGGCTAATACAGTTACTAATAGTCCTGAAAGTTTTGTTAAAGAAGCAAAAATAAAGTCTTGTACAAGATCGGTTGCTGTATTTCTAAACGACGTATTATCAGTAGTTTTAAAATATGCTCTTGCAGCAGCAACAGTTCTAGTATTGCCTCCGCGAGTTATGTCGTATGATAGTGCATCGATTATATATTTTGCATCACGCTTAGTTGTAACTTCATCAAATACTGATGAAGGGCTAAATGGAGCGATGCTATTTGCTTGCTGATTTAACATCCAAGCATACATTTCTTCTATCAAGAATTCTTTGTTTGCTAATAAGATTGTATTTGTATTTTGATAAAATGTTCCTTTAGCAACTTGTTCACAAGCATACTTAATACTAGCCCACGGCTTATCAATTGACTTACCGTAACCGTTGGCATCAACTCCATCTTCAGTAACAAAGTATACATCAGGTACTTCTAATATATTAGCCCATGCAGGTCGAGTATTGTTTACTCTAAAAGTAAAATCTTCCGTTGATTGTACAAATCCGTTTTCGTCTGGTTGATTTGTTATTGCTACTGCAATGTTGTTATCAACAGCTCGTGTTACAATATCACCCTGAACAGTTCCTGCATTTTTTCTTGCATGATAAGATTCTACAATCCATTCTGATACAGCTACATCTGGTCTAGATATACTTCCTGAAGTATGATTCTGGACGCATCTGTAAGTAGCATTACCATACACAACTAGCTCTCCAAATACATAGTTGAAATCATTCTCCCAAAAACCGGTCCAAGATTTTCCTGGTGCTACGATTGACCAAAATACATAATTTACGCCAATAAAAGTTAACGAATCGTCGTCCGCAATCGCACCGTTAGGACCTTCATTTGCTATAACAGTTGTTGCGTCTGGTACAGACACAACTGTCTGTCCTTGTGTAAATCCGTTACCACTAATAATCATCCCCGGTGTAATACCTACAGATGAACCTACTTTAATTGTAGTGCCAGAACTTCCGGCTGCGGTATATGATGTTTGGATTGACAAACTTGACGGATTTTCGCCTATGCTATCGTCAATTGCTGCATATAAGTAGCCGCCTTGTCTTACAACATCGCCTACGAGATATTCTGTTCCTGAGTTCCAATCAGTGCGCATATTATAACCTTGGGTCGCTAATTCCCAAGGGCGTACATCGTTAGCGTACTCAGCAGTTACAGATGGAATATAATTTAAGTTATTTTGTATTTTACTAGTGTATGAATAACCGCCGTATTGTACAAGATCGCCAATTTGATAAGTTTCGCTAGGGCTCCATGTATCTTTATATACAGTACCTGGTTGCCAAATTTCCCATTTAGTAGTAAATGTACTATCAAATGCACTGTCACTACCAATATTATAATCAAATGGCTCTACACCTGTATTACCTACAGTTGTTATGTATAAATTAGATCCATTTTTTACAACATCATTTTTCTTGTATCGTGTGTCAACAGCCCACGCACCTTTATATTCGATGCCTTCGTTAACTACTTCCCAAGCACCTAAAGTGCTGTCGTCGTCTGTTAAATAATCAAAATTGTTTTGACTTAGGTTTACTTCAATACCTTCTTCAACAGTAGCAGCTGAAATGTGATTAAATGTACATCTGTAAACTATTCCACCGTAACGAACTATATCTCCAATACCATATACGGTACTAGTAGTCCAGTCAGTGTTCCATTTATCAAAATTTGCATAAGTTGCAAAATTAGCAATTTCAATTTCTTGAGTTCCGCTAGTATGTGGAGTAGTACAAACATACACTACACCGCCGTATTTTACAATGTTTCCTAAAGAATATGATGTTAGAGGTTGCCAATCATCTTTCCAAATTCTTCCATCTAATGTTAACAACCAGCGAGGCGTACTTGCACCACCTGGCGTAATATAGTTTAAGTCGTTATAAAAGTTTGACTGTGCAGTATGCGGTTCTAAGCAAATATACATCTTGCCTTCGTATTGCGTAATTGCATCTCGGTTGTATGTTACACCGGTGTTCCATACGCCGCGCCATGTGTATCGTAGTCTACCAATTTTAAATTCTTGTGCCATATTCTTTAATTCCTCTTAAACCCTTGCATCATCTGGATAAATGTATTCTTTATTTAATCTAACAACAAACTCGCCATTATCGTTTATGTAGTAAAATACGTTCCTACTACCCCAGCGATACTGATCCCACTCTAAGTTAGAGTATGGTCTACTGTGATCTGATTCTAAACGCCCGTCAAAGAAGTCAAC